>Ga0255770_10000476_pt1 | contig 37364 bp, 37 predicted proteins | sample 071ome_22_FD_179968 | JGI IMG/M metagenome (GOLD analysis project Ga0255770, IMG submission 179968) | Coastal salt marsh microbial communities from the Groves Creek Marsh, Skidaway Island, Georgia - 071404AT metaG (version 2) | ecosystem: Environmental > Aquatic > Marine > Intertidal zone >...
ATAACCTTCAAAAGTACCACAATCATATCTCTTTCCATGGAATTTATATGCAATAACTTTTCCTTTTTTCGCAAGAACATTAAGTGCATCGGTAATTTGAATTTCACCTCGGTAATCTGGCTGAGTATTCGACAAAACCTCAAATATCTCAGGTGTAAGAATATAGCGACCAATAATGGCTAAATTACTTGGCGCACAGTTAGGTTCAGGCTTCTCTAACATATTTTTCACTCGATACGTATTGTCTGAACCTGTAAACAATTCTCCATCGATAACACCATATTTACTCACCTCAGTCTCAGGAACCATTTCGACCGCTACCACACAGCATTCTGGATAGGATTGATAAGCTTTTAACATTTGCTCCATGACTGATTCGCCTTGATTTTTGCACAGATCATCTGGCAAGATAACCGCAAAAGGTTCATCACCAATCTGTGGCTTGCCGGTATAAATCGCATGCCCTAGTCCTAGCATCTGCTTTTGTTCAATAAAAGAGAACTCACACATTGTGATTAAATAATTGATTCCTTCTAAAAGTGCCTCTTTAGGAGTATCTTTCACGCTGGACTCAATCTCTAAATGAGGTTCAAAATGTTGTTGAATGGCGCCTTTGTACTTACTGGTTACCATAACAATCTGAGTCATGCCCGCGTCCAACGCTTCTTCCACACCATATTGAATGAGTGGTTTAGTTAAAATGGGGAGCATTTCCTTTGGGATGGCTTTAGTAGAAGGCAAAAAACGGGTGCCGTAACCTGCTACCGGAAATAAGCATTTGCAAATACTGCTCATAACTAGGTCTTAAGGCTCTGTTTTAAAATAGTCTTGCCATGTTCAACACCCGGTTGATTATAGGTATCAATCTGTAGGAATTGACCAATAGCTGACACCAACAACTGATAGGTAAACATCAGCTTGGCAATATTGTACTCATCCACAGTACGAATGGTGGCTACATCACACGGGATGTCTTTTTTCGCCTTAACTGATTCAATGGTAGCGTCTGCTTGTCGATTTAACAATTGATTAAAACTTAGACCATCTAAATAATCTAGATCAAAGTCTGCAAACGACCCATTATCCGACTTTGGAATCTCTGTCTCGTCTTTTAAATCAGCAATCTTAATAAAGGTCACTGTCTTATCACGCACACCATCTATGATAAGCTGTAGAAAACTGTGCTGATCTACTGGTCCAATTAGACCCACTGGCGTTAGTGCCTGACGGGTGCCATTAATATTCACCTTACCCAGGCTCTCAGCCCATAGCTGCACATACCATTTGTTAAAACTCTCCAACGAAGAAGAATAGGAGAAAATTACATTAATGTTAAAACGCCATTTGTTCTCCACCAAAAATCGAGCTTTGCGAATAATTGGCTTATAGTAGCCTTCCTGCTGGAAAAAACTATCTGAAACGCGCTTACAACCGTTAAGCAGATTGTCAATATTCACACCAACCATGGCTAATGGCACCAGACCTACCACGCTGAAAACTGAAAAGCGCCCGCCCACATTATCAGCCAATGCAAAGGTTTTGATCTGGTGTTGGTTAGCAAAACGAGTCAATGCGCTATCGGCTTCCGAGACAATGGTACAATTGTGATGGTTAATCTCTATCAGTGAATTTATGTATTTAAACAGGCTAATAGTCTCAATGGTATTGCCCGACTTAGAGATCACCACAAAATGTGCATTATTGATATCAAATTTCTTTAGAGAGTGTTTGGTCTCTAGCGGGTCAACTGTTTCTAAAAATATTAGCTCCTTGTCATACTGATTAGACGGCAACAAGAATTCATAGATCGCTCTAGTACCCAAACTCGAACCACCAATGCCTAATACAACAATGTGCTTCTGTTTAATCTGCTTAGAATAAGACTTGATCTCAGTGGTATCTTGATAAGGCAGTGCATAATAGCCAATCGTCTCTCGCTCAGCCTTGAGGCGCTCAAAGATTTTACTGTTGGATTTAATTTGATAGAAATTCTTATCGTATTCCATAATAGTATTTACATCTTTTTTTCATAGTATAGCTTTATCCGTCAAAGCCGCTTGGATTTTGACTTAACCAACGCCAAGTATCTTCACACATAGCTTCCAAATCCAGCTCTGCCTCCCAATCTAAAATTTCTTTGGCGTACGACGGGTCAGCATAACAAATCGCGACATCACCCGATCTTCTACCAACAATTTGATACGGTACTGACCTTTTTGAAACTTGCTGAAAAGTATTAACCATATCCAGCACTGAATAACCTTTACCCGTACCCAAATTTACTATCAGAATCCGAGATTCTCCCAATAAAGTTTTTAACGCCTTTAGATGGCCTTTTGCCAAATCCACCACATGGATATAATCACGAACCCCTGTACCATCATGCGTATCATAATCATTGCCAAATACACTTAGCTTATCTAACTTTCCAATTGCTACTTGAGAAATATAAGGCATCAAGTTATTAGGAATGCCATTGGGATGTTCACCAATCAAACCACTTCTATGCGCACCCACCGGATTAAAATAGCGCAATAAAGCAACCCTCCAGGTGTTGTCTGCCTTAAAAACGTCATGCAAAAATTCCTCAATAATTAACTTAGACCGACCATAGGGGTTGGTGGCCAATAAGGGAAAGCTTTCTTTAATTGGTAAAGAAGCCGGCTTTCCATAGACAGTTGCTGAAGAACTAAACACGATACTTTTACAGCCAAACTCCTGCATAACTTCAACCAATGCAAGAGTTCCTGCCACATTAGCACTGTAATATTCGATTGGTTTTTCAACGGATTCGCCAACTGCCTTTAGCCCTGCAAAATGAATAACACTATCAATAGAGTGTTGTGCAAATATTTCTCGCATAGCATTTTTGTCGCGAACATCGGCTTTATGAAAAGCAATATGAGTATTAGTAATGGACTCAACACGGGCCAAAGACTCAATCGATGAATTGCATAAATTATCTACAACTACAACATCGTAGCCAGTCTCAATTAGCTCAACACAAGTATGAGAGCCAATATATCCTGCTCCGCCTGTAACCAAAATCTTCATAATGAGTTTTTATTGGAAATCCAGCTATAAACTATTGTGTAAATTATCATGAAAACACAAGATAGGATAATTAAGGCTTCTCTATTATCATACCAAAATACCGCAGGAATGATGCTAACTAAAGACAATAGCCACAAAAATGGGGATGTCATACTATTATTAATCACTTTGGCTCGATTTGGATTTCGACTAACAACAGTCTTATAAATCAACATATGTAAATGATAAGCGTCAGGCTGACTGGCTGGCGAACCATGAATAATACGCTTTCTGTAAACACTAAATAACAACTCATACATTGGGTACATCAGCAATGCCAAAACAAACCAGTTGGACAAATTATCATGTCTATCAACAAATACCAGACCAATCATCGATAACATAAAGCCGATAAAATAGGCTCCACCATCCCCCATGAACAACTTACCAAAAGGAAAATTCAGTGCAAAAAATCCGGCAATAGCAGCGGCAAATAGCATACTAGTTTGTAATATTAAAATATCGCCTAATTGGTAGGCTACTAATCCCATAGCCAACAAGACTAATAGTGCGTAGCCTGCCATTAATCCATTGTACCCATCTATCACATTTAGTGCATTCACTGCTCCACCAACCACTAGCAGTGTAAACGCCAGACCAACAACTGGATAGGATAGAAAATAATCCACCCATGAAAAGCCCAAAGAAAAGACTCCGATATCAAAAGAAAAGAAGCTGACAATTAATGCAACAAAAATGAACAACAAACGTGTGAATGGGGAAACTCTTGCACTCCAATCCTCAGCCAAACCAACTAAAAATACGAGCGTAGCGACCAATAATAATGGCAACAATGTATCCTGCAAGTCCCCAGGCAATAGTAATACCCCCATTAGAAAGCTGAAAAATACAGCAATACCACCCACATGCGGCGTTGGCTGATGATGGAATTTCTGCACTCCAGTCGAATCGTAAGCATTTAAAAACCACTGTTTTTTATGCGCTAAAAAAACAATCAATACAGAAAGAGCTAAAGATACTAAAAAAATTACGATGATTGATGCCTGCAAGAAAGTATTACGCCAAAGACAAAAAACTTAATATCATTTTACTCATGTAATAAACCTAGGGCTAGGCATTGTTAGTTCTCTACTTTTTTGTTTTACCAAATAATTTAAAAAATGGATGGCAAATTAAAGAAGCTATAGATAGAATCTTTCCAGGGTTGATGTATTTATATCTGGTACTTAGAGATCTTACTAATCCATGAATCTTGAGTTTTCGAGAAAAGGCTTTAAAAGTAGATATGGCAATTGCCTTATTTATCACACTTTCTGAAACGCCCAACTCTTTTAAATTTAACAAAGCCATTTTCTCTTTGCTTAGAGTTTCTCTAGATTGTTGAATTGACATATCATGCTGCTGTGCACTCCAGGAGTTTTGAACATTGACACGATAAGCCGCAAAAACCGAAGGAATATACAGTGCTCCATTGCTTACAGATCCTAATATCTGAATAAAGTAATCAATAGGATACTCATAGAACCAATCAGGGGCATGCTTCAATATTTCTGATCTCAGCATTAAACTCTGGGTAGGCATAAACCCTCCACCGCCTGTAATTACATCATTTAAAGAAAAAAATTTAAGTTTGTCACCATAATTTGCGAAAATTTTATTTTTCTTTAACTGCCCCTCTTCTACCGCGTATGACGAATGAAAGGAGATGTTAATATCTCTGTATTCTGTCATCAAATCGACTTGCGTTTGCAACTTGTCAGACGAAAGCCAGTAGTCGTCACCCTCACATATGGCTATATACTGGCCCTGACATCTATTAAAGCAATCAATGAGGTTAGCACCCATACCAATATTTTCATGCCTGATAATAGGTTTAATAATGCTCGGATATTGCTCAACATATGTATTAATTATTTCCGATGTAAGATCTATACTGCAATCATCTCCAATGACAACTTCAAAGGAAAAATTGGTTCTTTGACTTAAAAAACTCTCAAGGGTTTTGCTGACAAACCTATCATGGTTATAGGTAATACATACAATGCTAACAAGTGGTGACTTCGCTTTATTATTCTGACTTGCAGAAATGCTACTTACAGCTTCTAAGCCCATGTACCCGCTTTCTATCAAATCCTTTTAGCAGGATTTCCAACAACTTTTTCATTTTCTGAAATGCTCTTGGTAACGACAGATCCTGCACCCACTATAGCGCCATCACCAATAGACAGCCCTGGCAAAACAACAGAGCCAGCACCAATCAGACATTGTTTTCCAACATTAACACCGCCACCCAAGATGGCGCCTGGCGCTATGTGTGAATACTCTCCTACAGAGCAATCATGGTCCACAACCGATGCATGATTAACTATACAGCCAGTCTTAATAACAACCTCTGGTGCTACAATAGCATTTGCAGCTACAAACACTCCGCTCTCTAATCTAGCATGCTCTGAAATTAACGCAAAGCGATGCGCAATGGTGACCAGCTTCTTGCCATAAATTTCCGCATCTTTGCCAAGATTAGCTCGGGCTTCATTCGAGCCAATGGCAATATGGCAATATTCATCAATATAACTCCAATCGTGAAAACTCTCAACTGGATATAACTCCAGTAGCTTTCTAGATGTTTCGCACCCTTCTTCTAAAATTTTTATCTGAGAACTTTCCAAAGACTGTTCCAAAGAATCAATAACAACTTTTGCATGACCGCCAGCGCCGAGAATCGAAAGGCTTCTCACCACTTCCCCTTTGCTTAATAAAACACTCAAAACTCAACCTCTGTCAATACATCAATTACCTTATTCAACTCATCACGCTTTAAAGAGCAATAAATTGGCAAACACAAAATACGACTGGCAATATCTCTAGAAACACTACAGACTTGACTTGATTGCAGGTAGTCTAATGTGTCAAGACTGGGATAAAAATAACGTCTGGGGATAATATTGTTATCTTTTAACCTTGCTTCAGCCTCAAGCATGTCTGCTTCGCTTTCAAATAACACTGGGGCATAGGCATAATTATTTTTACTATGCGGGTTCCAATGTTGGAATGTTAGGTTGGATAACTGGTGCTGGTATGTTTGCCAAATACTTTCTCGCCTAGTATTAATACTGTCAATCTCATCCAAAATACACAATCCCATGGCAGCTTCCATTTCATTCATTTTGGCATTAATACCTAATGATTCAATAGTTACTGGTCCTGTAATTCCAAAGTTAAGCAGCAGGCGAATCTTGTAAGCCAGTTGATCATCGTTAGTAACAATCGCCCCGCCCTCAATTGTATGAAAAATCTTAGTGGCATGGAAACTCATTACACTTGCATCACCATAACTCAAAACACTTTGATCTTTGTAACGAACGCCAAATGCATGCGCAGCATCATAAACAACTTTTAAGTTATGCTTGTTCGCAATATTCTGGATATTTTCCACTTCACAAGGATTGCCGAAAACATGTGTGGGGACAATAGCACTAGTAATTGAAGTAATCAACGGCTCTATCTTGCCTGCATCGATATTAAAACCAAGAGGATCAATATCAGCAAAAATTGGTCTCAACCCCTCCCAGGCTAACGTACTAGACGTAGCCACAAAACTAAATGGTGTAGTGATTGCTTCCCCTGTTAACTCAAGTGCCTTGTATGTCAATTGCAGAGCCAAAGATCCGTTTGCCACACAAATTAAATGTTTAACCCCCAGGTGATGAGCCAGTCTATTTTCTAATTCTTGCACCAGAGTGCCGTTATTGGTCAACCAGCCACTCTCGTAAATGCGGTCAATATAACTCTTATACTTATACTTATCAGGCAGATATGCCTTTGTAACTGTAATCATTATTACCCTATAAGAATCACTAAAAACGTTCAGTTTGTTCTATTTTATGAGTCCTTCACTGACAACCAAGTCAACTCTCTACTAAACTTATCATCAGATAAACAATCACTAGCATCATACCTCTTTCCCAAAGAAAATAACACTATTTCTGGATTTTAAAAAAAACAAGTAAAATAATCCTAAATGGACACAAACACAATAAAGAAAATCGTCAAGAAAATACCTATTATTCCATTCTTGTATAGAAAATTTAGAGACCACAAATTAAGTAAGAAGAATGCTGAAGAAGTCTTTTCAGATATTTATAAGAATAATAAATGGGGGGGAGTAGATTCTGTGTCGGGTGGTGGCTCAGACCTCCAGCAAACCAAACATATTTCTCAAGAACTGCCAATAATATTTAATCGTCTTAACATCTCAACCATGCTTGATATTCCCTGCGGAGATTTTCATTGGATGAGCAAGGTTAATTTAAGCGGGGTTAGTTACACAGGGTCAGACATTGTTGACGAACTCATAAAAGAAAACTCAAGACAATACAAAAGAGAAGGTGTGTCATTCCAAAAATTGGACCTAATAAAAGACGAACTTCCAAAGGTAGACCTGGTCTTTTGTCGTGATTGCCTTGTGCATTTGTCATATAACGATGCGCTTCTTGCACTAGAAAACATTTGCAAAAGTCATTCCAAGTATTTACTGACTACAACGTTTACCAATAGGAATAGTAATGAGGATATTGCTACTGGCAATTGGCGCACACTCAATCTAGAGTTGTCTCCATTCGCATTTCCAGAGCCTCTTCAGCTAGTCAATGAGGGTTGCACAGAGGGTGATGGCCTTTATACAGATAAGGCTCTTGCATTGTGGCGGATATCCGACATACAAGAAGCTCTATATAAACAAGCGTAAATTGAATCCGGATACAAAATCAAAGAATATCTGCTTAATCACTGAAAGTACAGACAATCTAATTGTCTTATCTCTTGCTAAGGCTTTGTCTGCATTTAACTGTAATGTAGATGTTATTGCATTTAACCACACCAGGAAGGATTTGCAGCTTGACAACCTAGAATTTGGACTTCATATAATTCAAAATAATAAACATCGACCGTGTACTAAAAAAGTGGGGCGCATTGCTAAATATTTAAAATCCAGAAAAAATGCAAAGCATTTGCAGAATGAAATAACTAAGATCGGTAAAAAGTTTGATTTAATTGTATCAAATATGTATCTAGCTCATATCACTTCTAGAAAGCTAAATATGCCACATACATACTTCTGCATCCATTCTACACCATCCGCTGTTATTGAAGACCATTGCAACCACACCTCAAGAATACTCAACCTCTTGAAAAAACAAATGTATCTTGTTTTGATCAGACGCCTTTACAAGAATCAGAATCTTATTACCGTATCACAAGGTATCAAGCAGGATATACTAAACCTTGGCGTAAGAGCTAAAACTATACAGACTATATACAATCCACTCGACTTTGGTGAGATTCAAAAAAAGGCAGACGCTTTTCCAGTTGAAGAAGAAGATTATATTATTCATGTTGGCAGATTCTCCAAAGAAAAGCGACATGACGTTTTAATTAATGCATACAAACAGTCAGGAATCCAGAAAAAACTATTGTTATTAGGTAATGAGAAAACCGAAGTTGGCGTGCAAGTAAAACAACTAGTTAAAAATCTAGAGTTGCAGGATCGTGTTGTTTTTAAAGGATTTCAGGCTAACCCGTTTCCCTATATTAAGAATGCCAAGATGATGGTACTAAGCTCTGATCATGAAGGTTTTGGCATGGTTCTAGTTGAAGCGATTTCTCTAAATACGCCTGTTATTAGTACAAATTGCATTGGTCCAAGTGAAATCTTATGCGATAAGTTATCATATTGTTTATCTCCCGTTGGGGATCATGGCGCATTGGCAGAAAATATGAGGAAAGCTATTGAAAAACCAATAAGACTGGAAAGTAAGCACCTTGAAAAGTATAATGCCAGGGCCTCTGCTAAACAGTATTTTAATCTATGTGATTAGCCAATCACTTTTTTGTTTTTTTTAGTGCGGCAGTCCACAAAATTTTTTTGTTCAATAGGCGGAAAAAACTAAGCAATAAAAACTTAAATACAACTCTATTTCTCCATGAAAACACATTGCTTATTTTCTCGGTAGCAAACCAATTTAACCAAAATGAAAATCTAAACAAGAGCATTGAATCTTGAGACTTCTGCAGTCCATTCTTACTCATATAGTTAGACAACTCAATTAGCCCTGCAATGTTTTGGAAGTTGCTGTCGTTTGCATTATGTCTTCTATAAAATATCAAAACATCTGGTAACCAAAAAATCTCTCCATAGTCTAGTAAAGAACTAAGCAAAACAACATCGCTATACTTCCCTGAAGACAGGGAAGAAAATTTAATTCTCTGCAATTTCTCTGTTTTATACATGTAACTTGGAAATGGTGCAATTTTGCCGTTGCCAGGAAGATATCGTGAAAGAAAGTCTTTTTTATCACTAAATCTTTGCAAAGGATTATGGCTACGCGTCAAATCCACACCATGTAAATCATGTGCGCTTTCAAATTCAAATGCACCACACCCTACAGCTGATACTCCTTTTCTCTTAAGTAGAAATTTACACATGCTCTTAACGTAGTCAGGATGCATAATATCGTCATCATGAAACAAAACCGCATACTCTGCTGTTAGTTCACTAATAATCGCTTGAAAATGTTCCTTGGAAGAAAGTGGTGGATTTCTTCTTATGATATTAAAATCACCGGCCCTGTAATTCTTAGACAACATATGCAAAACCTCGCCTCCTTCAGAGTTGTCAGAAACAATTAACTCAAAAGTATTTTGTGTTTGCATCAATATTGAGTCGATTGCTTCTTTAAGATATTCTGGTCGATCTCTAGATAATACAACAATCTGAATCTTTTCCATGTCAATCAAACTGCATCAATTTTATCTCTTCCACAATGCCATCTAATGCAGTATATGAAGGTATAAAGCCTAAAGCCTCTGCCGCTCTATTGGTTGAGTAATAGTTTAGTTTGAAACCTGTAGGGTTGATAAAATCGGTGTCTTTGTTGATACAATACTGGAGTCCGAACTCCTCCTTGAGCTTAAGGAGTAGGTCAAACTTTGAAACAGGCAATTTAGTATAACAATCTACCGTGATATTGATGGGCTTAAAATCAATAATAGATTGTATTAGATTGCAAAAATCTATCGGCGTTATAAAATCTCTAACAACATCATCTGACGATGTGTTAAAAACCTCTTTATTTTTTAAAGCACGAACTATATCAGAAATTAAAAATCTAGCCTCTGTATCCTGTGTGTGACTAAAGTAATTAAATACTCTAATATCTACAATAGAAAGATTAGTAAGGGCTCTGTGTTTTTTTTCAGCACTTTGTTTTGCTACTACATACCGCCCCAATGAGCCTGAACTATTATCGGCATCAATACTAGTGTTTTCATTTACTGGGCTTTGATAATCGCCGCCAAAAACTGCTCCACTACTTAAAAATATATATTTAGTTCGATTATGGCGCTTAATGTATTCGAGCACCATATTGTCATATTGTTCGGTTATTGCAACAATTTCATGTTCTATCTTTTGAATTTTTGCCGGATCGCCAGCGCCCACAAAATTAATAATAACATCATAAAATATATCGCTATTAAACTCAGCATAAGTTCCAACTCTGTATTGATTGCTTAAGTTCTGATTACACATCCAGCTCTCCATTAACTCCACATTACGAACAAAAAGAGATAGGTCATAATTTGTACTCTTGTAAAAGTTCAATATCAAGTCTTTCGCTATTTGGCTCGTTGAGCCCAAAATCGCAATTTTCATCTACTCGCCCTTCAAAAAATTATGTACATTTTTATGGATAGTTGAAAAGTCTAGTTTATGTTCTTTTAATAAATATTGATAGGTTCCGCACCTTTGAGAAAAGCGGTCATTTGCCGCCACCTTTAGAATTTTCCTCGGCAAAGACTCTGCTGAAATTTCAGCAACTAAAGAACCAAGGCCTCCATATTTAGAGTGCTCTTCGAATGTCACAACCGCCTCACTATCTCGTAGAATTTTTTCTACCATTAAATTGTCAATAGGCTTGATAAATGGTGCACTCCAAACATCTATAGCTTCTGGTAAATTATTTGAAATGTCTATTGCAGTTTTCACCATAGAGCCTGTAGCTATAAAAGAATATTTGCTTTGACTCGCTGAATTTACTTTTACCAAATCTCCAATTTTTATTTTTGGTGGAAAATGATGTACATCTCCAAGACCGTCTTTCCCTATGCGCAGATATATGGATGAACCATCTTGGTATGCCGAAGACAAGCATTGTGTCAACTCAAACCTGTCTGCCGGAGAATAAACCGACAAATTAGGGATTACTCGACTACATGCAATATCCTCAATAGATTGGTGGCTTGTACCAAGATGGCTATACACAAAACCCGCCCCATCTCCAATGAATATAACAGGAAGTCGGTCATGGGCAATATCTATCTTTATTTGCTCAAGCACACGAATTGGAATAAACGCGCTCAGGCCGTAAACAATGGGTCTAAATCCTAATCTAGCCAAACCCGCCGCCATTCCGACCATATTTTGCTCGGCAATCCCAGCGTTTATATATTGTTTTGGACATTCTCTACGAAAGTCATCAAATAAAGCATATCCATGGTCGCCCGTGAGAAGTAAAATATTTGGATCACTCTTCCCCAAATCAACCAATGCATTAGAAAGGGTTTTTCTCAAGAGTCTCCCTTGTTAAGTGATTGTATAGCCATTCTGTAGCTTTCTTTATCAAGGCGAGTGTAATGCCATCTGTTATCATCTTCCATAAAGTCAACGCCTTTCCCTTTTAAGGTTTTTGCAATTAGGGCTTTGGGCCTAACGCTATTATCCTTCCAGAACTTTGTAATTGCCTTGTCAATGGCAACCCTATCATGCCCATCAACAGTCATTGCGTCAAATCCAAAACTTTCAAATTTAGATTGAATTGAGTCAAGTCCTATAATATCTTGAGTTCTTCCCATCGCTTGAAAGCCGTTTTCATCAACAATTATCATTAAATTACTCAACTCATGATGGGCTGCAAATAAGACACCCTCCCAAATAGGGCCCTCGTTAATTTCACCATCTCCAACCAGTACATATGTCTTTTGTTGTATTTTGCGCATCTTTGCTCCCATGGCTATCCCAACACCAACAGAAAATCCATGACCTAATGAGCCTGAAGTGGCTTCAATTCCAATCGTATGAGAGTCGGCCAAACCTTTTAAATCACTACCGTCAGAAAAATAATTCACGATATCCTCATTGGAAAGCCAGCTTAGTTCTTTCATACAGGCATATTGAGCCATTACACCATGACCTTTACTAAGTATAAAATAATCCCGTTTTTCACTTAGGGGGTTGTTATTAGGGTAACTCAAATGTTTTTCATATAAAACCGATAACAATTCAACAATTGAAAATGCGCAGCCAATATGCACAGAAGAACCAGCATAAGCCATGTCTAGAATTGTTTTTCTTATTTTTTTGGGATTAAATTTCAAAAAACTCTCCAATCTTTTTAGCAATAAAATCTAATTGCTCTTTTCCAAGTGCTGGATAAATGCCTAGCCATAAAGTTTTATTCATTGCAATATCTGTATTCATTAAATCGCCAACAATACGGTAATCAATATTTTGAAAGTAAGGTTGTTTTATTAGATTGCCAGCAAACAATAGCCTACTTCCAATTTTATTCCTCTCCAGATGTTTGGTAAACGCAACCCTATCAAAATTTTCCTTTAAAGTAATAGGGAATCCAAACCAAGAAGGTGTTGAATACTCAGTTGCTTTTGGTAGAACAATGAACTGAGCCAATCCTTGCAATTTGTTTTTAAGATAAGAAAAATTTTCATTACGCTTCTGGATAAACGCCGGCAATCTGAGTAATTGCGCCAAACCACAAGCGGCTTGCATGTCACTAATTTTCAAATTGTACCCAATATGCGAATAGGTGTATTTGTGGTCATATCCTTTTGGTAATTCACCCAGCTGCTGTTCAAAACGCTTCTTACAAGTATTGTCACAACCAGGAGCACAATAACAATCTCGACCCCAGTCTCTAAATGATTCAGCAATAGTTATGAGTTCTGAATTGTTTGTAAATACAGCACCACCCTCTCCCATGGTGATATGGTGCGCTGGGTAAAAACTACAAGTAGCGATATCACCAAAGGTGCCCACATGCTGGCCATTGTATTTTGCACCCAAAGCATCGCAACAATCTTCAATTAGCCAAAAATTGTGCTTATCACATACTTCTTTTACTTTTTTTAAGTTGTACGGATTTCCTAAAGTGTGCGCCAATACGATTGCCTTGGTTTTGGGCGTTATTGCCGATTCAATCAAATCAGCGTTAATATTGTGCGTTTCCAAGTCGATGTCAACAAATACTGGAATAGCCCCAAATTGAACCACTGGATTGACTGTAGTGGGAAAACCAGCAGCCACACTAATCACCTCATCGCCTTTAGTGATAGCCCTATCGCCCAGTTTTGGAGAGGTTAACGTGGAAAACGCAACTAGGTTGGCTGACGATCCAGAATTAACAGTAATTAAATGCTTAATTCCAATAAATTCTGAAAGTTCTTTTTCGAATTTCCTATTGAAACGTCCAGTAGTCAGCCAACCGTCTAACGACGCATTAACCATATACTGTAACTCAGTTTCACCAATCACCTTTCCAGATGGCGGTATAGGGCTTTTGCCTGGTTTGAACGTTTTTTCTGAATATTTTATTTTTGCAAACTCTTTTACGAGCTCTGCAATTTCCAGTCTTATCTCTTCAGTAGTCCTAGCCATTCATATCTCTCATATACTCTTTGATTTCCATTAAACATGCGGCCTGCATGTTTTCCTTTCTAAGCCAAGCCTTATGCCAATCTACGATTTTATCTAATGACTGATCTAAATGCCAAGCAGGACCCCAACCCAATCTTGATTGAGCTTTCGAAATATCTAATTTTAGAAAATTAGCCTCATGAGGATTTGCGCTCTGATCAAGCACCCAAGTGGCATCAGGCCATTTTTGAATCATTCTATCTAAAATCCAACTCACAGGCTTGGTATCGCTAGTATCTGGACCAAAATTCCAGCTTTCAGCGTATCTTTCTTGATCTTCATAAAGCTTCTGCGCCAAAATAAGATAACCTGATAATGGCTCTAACACATGCTGCCAAGGACGAATAGCTCCGGGATTGCGAATTATCACCGAATCACCCTTTTCAAACGCCCTTAAGATATCTGGAATTAGTCGATCATCAGCCCAATCACCTCCTCCAATGACATTGCCTGCTCTAACAGAAGCCAAGCCAATACCATTCATTTTCATAAACGAACGACGATATGCCAGAGTCACCAATTCAGCACAGCCCTTACTACTGCTATAGGGATCATAACCACCCATAGGGTCGCTCTCTACATATCCTGTAGATCGATTATCATTCTCATAACATTTATCTGTTGTGATATTTACGACAGACTTTAGCGTTGGGCAACTGCGAGCCACCTCTAGCACATTAATAGTACCCATTACATTCACCTGGTAAGTTTCAACAGGCTCATCATAAGAATACCTAACCAACGGTTGGGCTGCCATGTGAATTAGAATGTCTGGCCTAAATTTTGTCATACTCTCAAAGAGAGTTTCATGGTCTCGGATGTCACCTATTTGTGAGTCAATCACCGATCCAACTTTCGCCTCATTGTATAGAGAAGGTGAGGTTGGAGGTGCTAATGCATATCCTTTTACGTGCGAACCTAATAGACTCAACCATAGAGATAACCAACTACCTTTAAAGCCAGTATGGCCTGTTATAAAAACACGCTTCCCTCTCCAAAACACCTCATCAATCATATGCAATTACCAAGATTTCCAAGGAGCCTCACCTTTGTCCCAAAGCTTTTGCAAATATACGGTGTCTCGAAGAGTATCCATCGGTTGCCAAAAGCCATGATGCGTATAAGTCATCAAATTCCCATCCTCTGCTAGGCCTCTTAGCGGCTCTTGCTCCCAAATGCAATCATCGCCAGAGATACGCTCCAACACTTTAGGAGAAAGCACAAAAAAACCACCATTGATCAGAGCGCCATCGCCTTTGGGCTTTTCGATAAATTGTTTAACTTTGTTGTCTTGTATATCGAGGGCGCCAAATCGTCCCGGCGGATAAACAGAGGTAAGTGTAGCATCCTTGCCATGACTTTTATGGAAGTTTATTAGTTTTGTAATATCCACATCTGACACGCCATCGCCATAAGTAAAGCAAAAAGCTTCTTCATTTTCTAGGTATTTTGCCACTCTACTTAGTCTGCCGCCAGTCATAGAATTATCACCTGTATCAACTAACGTAACCGTCCAAGGTTCTGCGCGCTTTTTATGAACCTCCATACTATTCTCGCTCAAACAAAAAGTCACGTCTGACTGATGCAAGAAATAGTTTGCAAAATACTCTTTGATCATATAACCCTTATAGCCACAACATATAATGAAATCATTGACACCATGTGTTGAATACATCTTCATAATATGCCACAAGATTGGCTTGCCGCCAATTTCCACCATGGGCTTTGGTTTAATGTTGGTTTCCTCGCTTAGGCGTGTTCCCAGACCGCCCGCTAAAATAACTGCTATCATAAATCTTTTTTATCTTATAACATTGTGATTTTAACAATCTTTGAGCAATTATTCAGTCAGTTTCCTGCCACTTTCAGGCACAACACACATTAGGCTCTTTCTGTATATAAAAAACACAGATCCTAAAAAGTAAAGCCCAAACAAAAGAGCAACCAGAAAGCTGGTATACGCACCACCCCCAATATTCATAAAATAAAAACTGGCATACGGGATGGATACCAAAACTGACACCAATAATAGTCGATAACTGATGTAAAAATTTATTAACTTTTTCATTGAAAAAAACATCAAGGTAGATGTGAAAAAACCACCTAAAAGCAATGACACAGGCAAAAGTAGCTCGTATTTTGATTCAAAAGAAGAAAAATACACTAACAGTATAGTTATTATGCCGCCAGCAACATAAGGGTAGATAATTTTCTTTGTATTCATCTCTGATTGAGAAACATTTTCGAAAAGAGAGGTGCTCATTCTAAAAAGTTCTACCCAGGCACCAAATATCATGAACAGATAGGCATCATGATATTGTTGATCTACCAAAACCTCCATGATGGGTTTTGCCAAAAAAGTCAAAAATAACGCCAACATTATATAAATAGGCAAAACTGTATTGATTAATTTGTCTATTGCTTGTTTTCTCCTTTTTAGTGTGGTGTCTGTAATATCTTGAAAGTATGTTGGGTGAAAATATTGCATAACAATCGACTCAACAACGGAGGATATCTGCATTGCCACCATCATGCCCACGCCAAAAAATCCCAAAAACTCTAGCCCCAGGTTTTTTTCCACAATGATTCTATAACCACTATTTTGCAGCCAAACAAAAACCACAGATATAACCAAAGGAATTACAAATTTTGAAATTTTTTTTATTTTTTGCTTAGTAACTTTTTCCAAGGAAAATCTAGAATTATTACTTTTACCCACTTTGATCTTTAAAACAACATAGCCAACCACACCAAATAAAATGTGGGAAAGCATCATACCAAATAGCCAATCTTGCACCCCGTGTCCAAATAATGAGACAAGTAGATAACCGAATACTAAAGTTCCCAGAAAAGTCAACGTGGTTAACACTGTGAAAGAAATCCTGTCATGCAGCATATTTAGAAGAGGGACAACGGTTTGATTAAATGGCACAAATAATATGAAACCAAAAAGTAATAACAAATAAACGTCTACAGAAATACCTTGGATAGCCTCAGATTGGTAGAAAAAGTAACCAATCAAAGTGCCAAGACAGGCGATAACAAGCAAGTAGCCATAATAAACTGTTAAATTGCCTAGCAGGGTTTCGCGCCTACTCCATGCATGGGTATGCTTGTTGATATACTTTCCCAGAGGAGAGATAAATGTCAATATGAAAAAAGTATAGACTGAAGTAAAAATATACAAAACGCCCATCTCTTCTGGACTGAGAAGAGCCGTTGATACTTTTATCGTCGCTATCATAATAACAACTTGTACCAGTCTACCAACAAGTATAGATAAAAAATCAATTCTGGACTTGGTTAACATCTCTAAGTACTATCTCTGTAATTGTCTCCGCAAAATAATTGGCTTTGTATTGATTGCTAGTCTCACTTGCTAGGTAGTGTGCAATATTAGTCAAATATTGTTTATAGATTTCGTCATGCATGTGCGCTATGAAGTTATACAATAGTTCATATGTAGGGAAATCTCTCTTATCTATAAAACAATCTTTGGGGATATGCTCTACAACATTGGACGCACCCCAATAAATAGGCACACAGCCCGCAAAAAAACAATCAAAAATCTTCTCAGTAATATAACCAGGAAGGTCTTTGGCATTTTCATAACATATGGCAAACTTGTACTTCTCTAAGGTTTCTTTTTTAGAGCTTACAACACCTCTATAACAACAAAAATTAGGCTTAAAAATGCTTGGCATATTTATTCTCATTAGTAGAAACCTAAGATATCTATTGCTCGAAGTGTAGCGATCCCACCCAGTCCCATAAAAGTCAAACTTATCAGGATGATGTCTTCCGAACCATTTAATAGCCTCACTCCTCTGACTGTATAACTCCAAGGGATGATGGCTCTTATGGTTTCCTGCAATGAGTGTGCATAAATTCTCCTTCTTTGGCGACTTATTGTTGTGATGTTTTGGAAAGGAATGAGAAAAATTCATCTTAAAATATTTTTCATTGTCGACAAAATCATCGTGCCAAGTAAAGATCTTTTCAAAATACTGATGTTTTTCCAAATCCCAATTATCAGGCCTAATTAATTCACTTTCGAACAATAACAAGTAGGATTTACCTTTATCTGATTTAGACGGCATTTGTTTTGGCATTTCATTATAAATGACCACACTAGATTGACCGGGAGGGGATAGGTCAGAAGTGGATAAGTTAATATCATGTTCTAAGAGATGCTGCCTTAATAAATAGAATGCGTATAAGCAATTATCTCGGTTTAAAGTAGAGTTAGACAGATCAAAAATGCGATTATTTTGATATACAGGAGGCACAAACAAACTCGCCTGAATCATTGAATCTTCCCTATAGCATCTTGCAATCTATTAATATATCCATGCTCTCTGAGAGCGCGCTCATGTCCGAGCTTCTTAATAGATTCCCTCTCTGCTTCATGCTCTAAATAGTACTGAATTGTTGTAATAGCATCGTCAACATCCCTATAAAGTACTATCTCCTTCCCTGGATCAAAATAGTTCTCGATAAATGGAACATAGTCCGTCAATTGAAAACCATTGAAAAAAGGGATTTCAAAATTCCTTGCCTTGATTTGAGGTGCATTCTTTGGACTTCTAAAGCTATTGACAAGTGGTCGTATGCCACTCAATAAATACCGACTATCAAATGAGATACTGTTACCAATATTTAAGTTAATTTTTGAAGACGAAAACAGATTGTTCATTTCAGCTATAGTGATTGCGCCACCCGACCAGCCATGACCGAAAACCTCCACATGAATACCTGCAGAGATTAAACGATCAATAAACCATTTTCTATACGGATGAAAACCACCTATAAAAGCCACATCGCGCTGATAGCCTTGAAACTCTGGAATTGGATGGGTTTGTATGGCAGCCCATTGGCTATAAATGACATTATCTTGCCCTATGCGCTTATACTTAGAAACAGCATATTGGTCAGTTGTAATGCAGTAGTCAAAATATTTTGCATACTTGGAACTAAACGCATCAAATCTCCATTGGTCATCACCAAACCAGTTAACGGTTGTGTACTTAGATTTTAAATACTCCAGAGTTTTAGCTTCAAATTGATCTAAAAATAAAATAAAGAATATCAAGTCGGGCTTAATTTCATCTGCGCGATCTCGGACCACACTTTGCAACACATCCTTGGTTGTTAGATATTCATCAAAATACAGAGTGAAAACTTCATGACCTAGATCGATGAATGACTGCAAAAAACCATCTCGCCCAATGTGATTAATTCCACGAGATTCAATGCCATAGTCATATTTAAGATCTACATATAGTATTTTCATTTTTGGGAAAATTACAATTCATAATTTAGAACACTTAACAAAAGATTGAGCTCTTCTTTCAAACACACCTGACTATTGCCAACAAAAAAGCCTTTTTCATGCAAATAATCCGCATTTTTCAATTCTTGATGGATTTCATAATCAAAGTATTTCATAGACTCGTTTCTGGTAAAGTTTCCCGCAACAATTGGTCGACATTCAATTTGATTCTCTAGCAACCTCTCAACAACATCCTTTCTTTTTAAGTTTGATTCTGGACTGATAATCAAGGAAAAGCCAAACCAAGAACTGCTGTCTATATCATGCTGAATAATAAAGTCCGGATGATCTTTAAACAATTCAACAAAGAGGATGGCGTTCTGCCTTCTTTGTTCTAAAAATGATGGTAACTTTTTAAGTTGTTCTATACCAATAGCACCACTCATCTCAACCGGCCGAACATTGTAACCAGGCAGAACAAATCTGAATGATTCGCTAAACCAATCATCGCTTTTATTGGAAACTTTATTCTCCTTTGGGAGGTTTCGAGTCCAACCATGTGCTCTTAACGAGAGCAATATGTGATACAGCTCCTCATTGTCGGTAGCAACAAAGCCACCCTCCATTGTGGCCATATGGTGGGAAAAAAATGTTGAAAACGTTCCCATCAAGCCAAAGGTCCCAGTTTGCTGGCCTTTGTATGTTGCGCCTAGAGATTCACAATTGTCCTCTAGAATAAAAATATCTCTATCTTCGATAAGCGCGTTGATGGTGTCGAAATCGTTAGGATTTCCTAATAAATTCACTACCATAATCATTTTTGTTGTATCTGATATGGCGGTTGCTAAGGCGTCTAAATCATAATTTAGAGTTTCTAAATCGATGTCTACAAATTTAAGCTTAAGTCCATACTGCTGAAGTGGTGAGTAAGTCGTAGACCAAGATACTGCTGGCACAATCACCTCATCACCCCTTTTGAGCATTGGATTTTTAGTATAAAAGAGTGCAGCAGTTGCAAGTAAGTTAGCCGCAGATCCAGAGCTAACCATGACACAATACTTGCTATTGATAAAATGGGCAAAATCTTTTTCAAAATGAGACACGCTATCGCCCATTGTATAACTATCTCTTTCTATAACTGATTGTATGGCTTGAATCTCCTTATCATCCCAAGTGTTAGTAGCCAGCGGATAGTTGCTCATAAATTAACCTCATTTAAAAAATAGTCATAAGTTTGCTGGATGCCTTGAGCCAAAGTGGTTTGATGTTGCCAGCCAAATTTTTTCAATCTTGTATCATCGATTAACTTTTGCCGCATGCCTATTGGCTTTGATAAGTCATGAGTAAAACTCCCTTGATAACCAATAGTACTAGCTATTTTTTGATAGTATTCATCAATCGTATAGTCATGCCCTAGACCAACATTAATATTTTGTGGCATTGCCTCAAAATTGCTGATTGCAAAATACACAAAATCAGCAAAATCTGCTGCATACATAAACTCTCTTCTTGCTGTGCCGTCGCCCCAAATGTTGACCGAGCCCATGCCTTTTTTCTTGGCATCATGAACTTTTCTAATTACCGCAGGAATCATATGAGAATGCTCAGGATCAAACTTGTCGTACTTGCCATACAAGTTGCAAGGTATAACAGTCTTGTATAAAAAAGATTCATCCTCTCTGTGAATGTATTCGCAGAGTCTGGTGCTGGCCACTTTGGCAATGGCGTATCCCTCATTAGTAGGCTCAAGCTCGCCTTTTAACATCAAATCTTCCGACAACGGATTTTGCGCATTTCTTGGGTACATGCACGAACTACTGAGATTTATAAACCTGCGCACTTGGTATGCTTTAGAGGTCATTATAATATTAATACCCATTTGCATATTGTCAACCAAAAAACGAACGGGGTTCGCCATATTTGCCTGAATCCCACCAACAATACCTGCGGCGTGAATCACCATATCCGGTTGATTAAAATCAATATACTCGCGCACCTCTTCGATTTTTAACAAATTCAACTCGTTACTACTTGGTGACAATATATCAAATTTGGAAGCAGATGCGTGCTCGACAATATTGCGCCCCACCATTCCGCGAGAGCCTGTTATCAGGATTTTCATATTAGCCATAAACCATTAGTTACTCTTTGGTGATATGCAATTTATAACCATGCTCCTTTAGCAGAGCGTGACGTTTAGCATCCTTCAAGTCCTCTCGAATCATCTCTGCACACATCTCTTGAACTGTGATTTCTGGCTCCCACCCCAGTTTGTCTTTTGCTTTTTGAGGGCTTCCAAGTAGTGTTTCAACCTCAGCCGGTCTGAAATAACGTCTATCGACTCTAATAACAACATCTCCTATGTTAAGTGCAGGCGCATCATCGCCTTTAATTGAGTCTACAATGCCAATTTCATCCAGCCCTTCCCCCTCAAAACGAATACTAACACCCAGCTCTGATGCAGACCATTCAATAAATTGACGAACAGAGAACTGAACACCTGTGGCAATACAAAAATCATCGGGACTTTCTTGTTGCAACATCATCCACTGCATGCGCACATAATCTTTAGCATGACCCCAGTCTCGCAAGGCGTTGATATTACCCAAATATAAACATGATTCTAGACCTTGTGCAATGTTAGCAAGACCTCTTGTAATTTTACGGGTAACAAATGTCTCTCCGCGTCTGGGAGATTCGTGGTTAAACAAAATTCCATTACAAGTATACATGCCATAAGATTCACGATAGTTAACCGCAATCCAATAGGCGTACATCTTGGCTACCGCATAAGGAGATCTCGGATGAAATGGTGTAGTTTCCGTTTGGGGAACTTCCTGAACCTCTCCAAACAATTCAGAGGTGGAGGCTTGATAGAAACGAGTTTTCTTTTCAAAGCCTAAAAAACGAATTGCTTCTAACAATCTCAACGTACCTATTGCAACAACATCAGCTGTATATTCTGGCACTTCGAAACTCACAGCAACATGCGATTGAGCAGCTAAGTTATATACTTCATCAGGTTCAACCTCTTTAAGGATTCTGGTCAAATTGGAACTATCTGTCAAATCGCCATAATGTAAATAGAAGTTTGGATTTTTTTCATGAGGGTCTTGAAAAATGTGGTCAATACGCTGAGTGTTAAAAGATGAAGCGCGACGCTTAATACCATGAACCTCATAACCTTTTTCCAGTAAAAACTCTGCAAGATATGATCCGTCTTGACCAGTAATTCCTGTTATTAATGCTACTTTTTTATCCTTCATAATTTAATCCTCAAAATAGTCTTTTACATACTGATGCACTTGGGCGCTATCTAATAATTCTTTAACAGAGAACCATTGATATTCACTATGCTGCTCTTCTGGTAATTTTGGCACATTTTCCACCTCATATTCGTAGGCCAAATTTACATAATGTGTTGTAGTGTTCTTATAAATACTGTCCTTGTAGAAATGTTCAAATACACCAATAAAATTTAATTTTGATTTGATCTCAACATTAAGCTCATCTTTGGAAATACGTGCTATTGCCTGGTTAATGGTTTCGTTTTTATTGATTCTGCCACCAACAGAAAAAAAATAACCTTGGGCAGGCTTATTGATCCTTTTTCCTAACAAAACCTTCCCGTCTTTTTTGGGCAAAATATCCACAGAAATAAGTGGTGCAGAGTTAACAATTGTTATAAAAGTTGCATCATCCAGCATCAACCTACGCTCTTCCATATATGTCTTCAAGTCTCACAATATCATCTTCACCCAGATAAGTGCCACTTTGTACTTCGATAATTTCTAGTGGTTCATTGGTTTTATTTTCAAGCGAATGGATTTCGCCTAGTGGAATATAAGTTGATTCACCCTTCTCAAGCGTTATCACATTCTCTCCATTAATAACTGTAGCCACTCCACTAACCACAACCCAATGCTCTGCGCGTCGATGATGTATTTGCAATGAGAGTCTAGCGCCTGGCTTGATATGCAATCGCTTAACCTGAAAATACTCCCCAGATTCAATAGAATCATACCAACCCCATGGTCGAAAAACTTTACGATGTGCGCTTGATTCACCACGATCTTCACTCTGCAAATGCTCAACAATAGATTTAACTTCTTGAGCTTTATCCTGGGTAGTAACCAGTGTTGCGTCAGGAGTATCCACAATAATTAAATTACTCACACCTATAGCCGCTACCATGTGGTAAGGTGCATTAACATAAGTATCAGTAGTATCCAGAGCAATAACATCACCTGAAACGACGTTGCCATTTGCATCTTTAACGCCTATATCATAAAGTGCCGACCAAGAACCAATATCTTCCCAGCCAGCATCCAGAGGAATAACCACAACATTGTCGCTCTTCTCCATCAATGCATAATCAATAGAACTACTCGGAGATGATTCAAAATGCTCCTTATCAAGGCGAATAAAATCCAAATCTTTTTTTGCAAATTCAATAGCCTTACCCACCGATTTAACAATGTCCGGTGCATGAGTGTTTAGTTCATCAATCAAGGTATTCACTTGAAACATGAACATGCCAGAATTCCAAAGATATCCGCCTTGTTGTATATACAACTCAGCAGTTGCCAGGTCTGGTTTTTCAACAAACTGTTCAATTGCATAAGCACCTTCGAAGTGCTTTGTCGATGATTTAATATAGCCATAACCGGTATTGGCACTTGCTGGCACAATGCCAAATGTTACCATTCTGCCTGCCTCTGCCTGTTTGCTAGCTATGTTAATTACCCTATGGAATGTATCAATATTTTGAATAACATGGTCGGCAGACAGGACTAGTAGCTTTGTATTCTCTCCTTGTTCGAGTGCTTGCAACGCTGAAGCAGTAATGGCAGGAGCAGTATTTCTACCCGTTGGCTCCAGCAGTATAGTTGGATTTTGCACACCAATTTGCTGACACTGCTCCGCCACCAAAAAGCGATGGTTAGCATTACATACAATGATTGGATCTGCAAGATTATCCAGCCCTTCAAGACGCAATATGGTTTCCTGCAGCATCGTCTTGTCGCCCATTAAGGGTAAATACTGCTTGGGGTATTGTCTTCGAGATAAAGGCCATAGACGGGAACCAGAACCGCCTGACAAAATAACTGGAGTAATCAACATAATATCCGATTTTGGAGTTTTTTTAACCTTATTCTACAATGGGTTTAGCATTCAGGTTTAATAAAAAATTCACGTTAACACTCTTTTCAATCACTTGATGCCAGAAAAACAAATTAACGGCATTACCCACTCTATCCAGACCTTAATGGTTTAAAATAAATTATATCATCAAACCTACAAAGATTATGGGTAATGCGGAAGCAAGGAATTCGAACCTTATAATCATTTTATTACTGCTATTTCCTATCTTGATCAACTCGGTTAAGATATTCGGTAACTTAATACTCCTAATATTAGCTGTTTTGGGTACCTATATCGTAGCTACAGAAAGAGCGAATCCGTTCAAAATAAGAGAGCTAAAAACTTTCTCTTGGCTGACAATCTGTTATTTTGGCATGATGTTAATATCCATACTAATAGCAGATGGTCTGCATGCCGAATTCCAACATTTAGGGCGTATTTCACACTTTTTATTGGCACCACTTATTGCACTTGCAATCTTTCAGGTTAGTCTGCCACTTGACAAGTTATTGTTAAGCATTAAATTAGGGTTAATCATTATTGGAGTTATTACCATAGTGCAATATCTTTTCGGGGTTGTCCGGGCGTCAGGAATGATTAATGCCAATATCTTTGGCGATATTGCCGTCGCTATGCTATTCTTGTCAATTGTTCGGGTATTTGACGAAGCACCAAAACAGAGAGTGGTAACCTTTGTCTCAAGCCTGTTCGGAATGACCGCCATCATACTCTCCGGCAGTCGCGGATCTTGGTTGTCATTTCTGATTTTATCCATTGTATACATTGGTCTGATTTACAAGCCATTTTTACAATATAGTAGTAAAAGAAAAATGACTCTACTGTTAATACTTTCAACTTTTTTTGGGTTTATTGCTACGCAAACCAATGTAGATCAAAGAATTTCAATTGCAAGTAATGAAATTAGAGGTTGGCTTGATGGAGACAGATTGACGGACTCTAATGGATTGAGATTGCAAATGTGGGAAGCAGGCTTAGTTGCAGCAAAAGAGGCACCATGGTTTGGCCATGGTTACAGAAATGCAAACAAGGTTGCGTCAATATACGCGCCCATCAACAAAGCAACCATCAAGAACAAAACTCACCTGCACAATGAGTATATCACCGCAATTGTTTCTGCGGGTATTTTTGGCCTAATAGCATTGTTAGCACTCCTATTTGTACCGTTGACCATCTTTTACCAAAAACTAAAAAATAAGGAAACTTACCACTTCGCATCCATGGGGGTATTGTTATGCATAGGCTATTCAACATTTGGCTTTACTCATATGTCATTTGGAGAAGAACACATTAATGCTTTCTTCATTTTCTTTATCAGTCTTTTGCTGATAAATATCAAGCGTAAGAATGCGATTTGAAAATAAAACTAACATGAAATACATTACACTTGTACTAAGCCCTGAAAAATTTGTAGAAAGAAGAGAGCATATGTCTCAAATGCTCAACCAGTCTTCGATTAAATTTGAATTTGTAGCAATTGATGATGACACGGTATTGACACCTGAATCAATAGAACAAATTCATGACAAACAAAGAACCATAGATAGCTTTGGCAGAGATCTTACGCGAGGCGAACTAGCCTCCACATTGAATCACCTACTTGCTTACAGAAAATTTTTGGATTCAGAGGTTGAATTAGCTCTGATATTAGAAGATGATGCCAATTTCGACACCAGCCATTTTGGCCATATGGTTGATATTATTGCTAAAGAAATTGATACTGAAGACCCACAAGTATATTTGTTAACTCCAGTAACTTCTTATCTAAATCATAATGCCAAACCACTATGTGATGACTTTAAAATTGTAAAAGTGGTGTGTGCCTGGGGTGCCGGATACTTTATTAATCGCGCCGCTGCAGAAAAGATACTGGATATTAATGACAAATCATGGATTATTTGCGATGATTGGGTTAAATACAACAAGTATGGGAATATCAACATAATGGCCGTTGTTCCTCCAATTGTTCGACCAAATCCAGCCTTAGAATCCAACCTATTAGTAGATTATCAAAACGCTGCCAAGCAAAAAGTATTCAAGCAAAGAACTTTCAAATATACTGTTTCTAGAAATAAGGACAAGCTATTAGCCGATCTCAAGAAGTATCTATGGCTAATACCTTTTAGGGGTTTCGTTCGAAACAAAAAAAATTAAAACGCAAAGCGATACAACTATTTCAAGACATAAGTAGATCTTGGGCCGCACGTGCTATAGACTCTAGAATCAACAAAATTTTCGAGTAAATGCATGATGGAATCATGCTTCTCTATTGAAAAAACCTGATTCCAATACTCATATATTCTTGGAGTAAATTGATAGTGATATCCACCCATATCTGCCAACACCTGATGATAATCTAGGAAGATATTTTGATTACCATAGTAAATATTTTTCATATAGTAATATTCATACACCTTATTGATATCTATCTCTAGATCCATATTCTTAATGTTCATAATGGCTTGGGTGTATTCATCCAGCGTTCTGGGATGTAAATTAAAGTTGTATCTCACGTGAGGATTGTTGTTAGAACAATTAATCACTGGGACGCCTAATGCCGCATACTCAAAACCCACAGTACCATAAATAGTCAACACCGCACTAACACCCTCAGCAATCACCTGATGATGAGATGAGTTTGATGGAATCAAGGTAATTTTAGGATAACGTTGCAATAAATCATCCACCACACTCACGCTGCCCGGCAATTCGTCTGGATGAGTTTTGAGGTACCAATCATAATCCGTCTTCTCTGACATTTCCCCGAGAAAAACCAACCATTCATAGAAATCTGGAAAAATATTCTCACCCCAAAAGTGTGTTGCATCAAAGAAACAATGTGCAAATATCAACACTTTAGGCTTTTCTGACTCACGTATCACTCGCGTATCTTTGTACAGCTCTTGACCATAGGCAGAAGAGCTAACCCAAACCATATCGATGTCTTTTTCGCCCGAAAATCTCTTCTTTAAACGCATCTTTGCCTCTTGCAACCCGTTCTCGCGGACATCACTTGGTAATTGGGCAAATTCTTCTGGGAAAAACGCATGTTCTTTATATGGTAAAGGACGCTGTTTATTCAGATAATAACAAAACTGTATATGGGTTTCATACACAGGTATGTCTTTTTGTATGGCTAATCTGGCCAATATCGCAGGAGTATAAACGCTATGAGACACCAAAACAGCACTTACTTGGTTCTGCTTAAAGTAATCATCCCAATAAACAAATGTCTCAATTGCCGAGCGCAAATGACTTAAAAAACCTGTGCTTTCCAAGTCAATAGTTGGTAGTCTAGAATCTCGCAAAAAGCTATCGTAGATCAGATCGCCAACTACTAACCCACCAATTTCGATATTTTCAACATCTCGCTTTGTCTTCAAATTCTTTAGAACATGATGATATATTGCATCAACTCGGACATTGTGTTGATTTTGAGTTCGAACATAAATAAATTCTCTAACACCGAAAGACCGATAAATACTATACGGATAAGTATTTAGTGCTTTTCGAATCTGAAACTTAACCCATTTAAAGGGCTTTAGCTGTCGGCCGATATACCCTATAATGCGGGCATTGTACTTCTTTGCCAAGACGTTAGATAAATAACTATAAGCAATATATCCTGACGCAAATGCATTTACCTCTGTAAGAACCACAGGCGCATTGTGATTCCGGGCGTTATCCGACACTGGAAACAAGGCTCTATTCTGAGACAAGAAATCACGCATATTACTTGTAAATCTAGATTTTGATAACCGATTAGACAGTTTAGTTAATACACTTAGTCTGCGATTGGTTTGCTTCTTGCATTGGTCTTTTTTTTGTTGGCGCTTATTAAGTAGGCTCATGCAATATCTCCAAGCTGTATAGGAGTTCCTCGAGCAATATCAGCACTGGCCTTTGATGATAGTACTTGATACCAATGCTTTGGATCTAGGCCAAATCCTGGTCGAATTCTTCTAACGTTTTCTGTGGTAAAACGCTCGCCCTTTTGAATATCTTGGACCGCATAAATAGAGCGCCTAAACCTTACGTTCCCTTGTTCTGATGGGCTTCTTTCATGCCCTGAACTGCCCAGAGATTGCCAGGCAATCTTGGTATCTTGACAAAGTTGTTTAAGCTCATCAGGCTCTAGGGAAAACTTACTATCTGGCCCTTTATCTGCTCTCGATAAGGTAAAGTGTTTTTCAATTAAACAAGCGCCTAGAGCAACGCTAGTTGTGGCGACTGCCGTCCCCATAGTATGGTCCGACAAACCTGACAAAACAGAAAAACGCGCTGATAATTCAGAAATGGTTCGTAAGTTGATTTGATCAATTGGCGCAGGATAGGCGCTAACGCAATGCAATAACAACAAATCTTGGCAGCCGCTACTTCTGGCCGTCTCGACGGTTGCCTCAATTTCTTCTAAATTTGCCATGCCCGTTGAAATAATCATTGGCTTCCCAGTTTTGGCAACATATTCAACTAGCGGCAAATCGGTCATTTCAAATGAGGCAATTTTATAAGCCGGCGCATCTAGCTCTTCTAACAAATCAACCGCTGTTTCATCAAATGGAGAGCTAAAAATAGTGATACCGATCTCTTTGGCATAGTCAAATAGAGGCTTATGCCATTCGTAAGGTGTCTGGGCCTCTTTGTACAACTCATACAGATTGTAACCATCCCATAGTCCACCCTTAATCTGAAAATCCTCTCGGTCACAATCGATGGTCATGGTATCGGCGGTATAAGTTTGTATTTTAATCGCATCAGCACCGGCTTCCTTAGCCGCCAAAATACTATCAAATGCTCGCTGTATATCGCCGTTATGATTTGCTGATAACTCAGCAATAATATACGGTACTCTATGATTGCCAATTTCTCTATTATTAATGATCATTTCTGATAAAGCAGTGTGTCCTTAATTTTTTTAACCCGCATCATGCCGACAAACTCTGCAATCTTGATGGAAGCCAAATTATCTTCTTTAATTTCTGCTGCCAACTGACAGCCTGCCATTAATTCAACGGCATTCTTTAGCATGTCTTTACCCATTCCCTGACCATGGACCTCGGGTGATATGGCCCATGACATCAGATAAGTATTGTCAACTTTTTCAAATCGAACCATGCCAACCAACTGCCCGCCTCTATCGGCAATAAATATTTGTTTGGATCGATCCAATAGAACCGCTTCAAACCACTTTTGATGATTCTTGGGGTCAATTTCATCTGTGTTATTGGAATATTTTCTAACCGCCGGATGATTTCTCAAATCAAACAGAAACCACATGTCCGATAAATTGGCTGGCCTTAAGTTTAAAACACTCATTGTTTCAATAATTTCCGTATTAATAATGCTAGCTCATCTATGTTGCTTACATCTATCACCAAAAAGCCATTATCCGCCAAATAGTTAGCTACATACCGCTGATTGTCAGCAGTCTTGATGGCAACAAAAGGCAAATTCAGATACATGGCTTCATAACTTGTCACACTTGGCGTAATAATAGCAAAATCGTTGTTGTTCATCAATTCAGCAACATTGCAATCGATACAAATATTGACAGATAGGTGTTGCCTGGCAAACGCTTGCAGTTCGTCTACATTTGTGTTGACACTGGTTGTGGCAAAATCAATAGAAGTACACTCGAAATCACTTAATATCTGCAACACTTTAAGACCGATATTGAACACATCAGCACCGCCCAAAGAGACGAAGAAACGCAAGTTGTTTGAATTATTTGGGCGTTTTTTTGATTTAATTTGTTTAAATTCATCACGAATCAATGTGTACTTCTCACCACATCTAATTTCACAAAATTTAGGCACCAAGCCTTGATAATGATCTGCTTTGGCATATATATTGTGGTTTAGCAAAATATCGCAATAATGCCTTTTGTAAGTATCATCCAAACTCAAAATAGTAACGCCAGTTAGATCTTTAACTGTTTTTTCAAATAGGTCGTCAATACCATAATGATCAAAAACCACCAGATCAATCTTAAGTCGATCAAGGTGTCCAAGCAATTCACCAATGGTCTCGCCCTCTAACGAGATCAGTTGATAGCCCTGATCAACGATCTTTTGATTTGCACTACCTTTGATTTCTTTAATGGCAAAGAATATTGTGTGATCTTTTTCATATTGCTTAGCCAATACCAAGCAACGCATCAAATGTCCTAAGCCAACTTCTGCCGATACATCAACGCGGAATAAAATATTCATTAGGTGAAGCGCACAGGAATGTCGTGCTCGGATAACGCCAACTTAATGTCATTTGGCGTCCATTGAGAAAAGTGAAAAATATAGGCAGCAGCCACAGCATCAGCGCCATGTTCTATGGCCTCAACTGCGTCAGTTGGCTTGCCCATTCCACCGTTTAAAATAACTGGAATTCTTAGCTGATCTTTGAATAATTGCATCAATTTAAGCTCATAGCCATTGGTTGAGCCTTCGCTTTCAACCGATGTGAGCAAGATCTCACCAGCACCATTCTCTTGATATTGTTTGGCCAGATCCAGTGGGTTGATATCGACCACACCCTGTTGTTGATTAAAGACTTTATATTCACCATCAACCTGTTTGACATCAATAGAGCAAACAATACACTGTGAACCGAAAATATCGGCTGCCTGTCTAATAAATGCTGGATTTTTCAATGCTGCAGAATTAAGACTAACCTTGTCTGCACCGGCATTTAAAACGGTATAAATATCTTCGATTGTATTAATACCGCCGCCTATGGTGAGCGGCATAAAGCATTCGTTGGCAATGTCAGTGATGATTTCAGCGTTAATTTCATCACCATTCAGACTTGCATCAATATCTAAAACGATTAACTCATCAACGTTTCTAGCATTGTAGATTCGTGCAGTTGAAGTAGGGTGTCCAATGGTTCTGAATGAGCCAAAAGCAATGCTTTTAACCAGCTGCCAATCCTTTAATAGGACGCAAGGAATGACTCTATGCTTCAACATTGATAAAATTCTCGATAATTTTTAGACCCGCAGTTTGGCTTTTTTCAGGGTGAAATTGAAACGCGTTAATATTGTTCTTTTGAATTGATGAGACAAACTCAACACCATAATTTGTTGTGCCACTAACGACATCTTCTAAGGTCTTGAAATGATAAGAATGCACAAAGTAAAAATCATGGTTGTCTTCTATGTCATGATATAAGTCGCTTTGATTTTTGTATTTAACGCTATTCCAGCCAACATGGGGAATATTTAGATTTTCTGCCGTTGGGTCAAGTCTTACAACTTCTGCATCCACCCAAGAAAGACCAGAGGTTTGTCCGTTTTCATACCCTGTATTGGCAATCAGGTGCATACCAAGACAAATACCCAAAAAAGGTTTTTTATTTTGAACAACTTCTTGACTTAATACATCGATTAAACCCAAGCTGTCCAAGTTCTTCATGCCATCTTTGAACGAGCCAACACCTGGTAAGACGATTTTGTCGGCTTGCTCAATTACATTGCAATTATTACTAATAATGGCTTGACAATGATTAACTTCGAAGGCCTTTTGCACAGAGCGTAAGTTACCCATTCGATAGTCAACAATGACAACATTATCTGACAATATACTCATCCTTTCGAATTAAAGAACCATCAATGTCTCTTAAGAAATTTCCCTCGCCATCTCTTTTGAAAATTCTTTTATTGGTATAAGAGTCAACAATCTTAAAAAACTCTTCATTCGAAAATCCTGTATATTTCAGATATTCATTAATGGCTTTTTTGGGGGGGATGCCATCATACTTACTTACTAATCTAACAGCTTCTTCTCTGCTAATATATCCTAATCTTACGTCTAGACATGCATTATCAGTGGCCCTACCAAAACCATACTTAACATACTTCAAATAATCATGCAAATGATTACTGTAACAATCTAAGTTTTCAAAATTCTCATAGGTGGTCTCCACAGGCCTTTCCATAACACTAAAACCATACTCTCTTGACTTCTTAAGAATTTCTCTTACGTCCCACTTAAAATAGTATCCTAGAAATAACCCGGTCACACCCACTCGTCTAATTTCTTCATCAGGCTCATAAGTGTATAAAGATAGATCCTTTTGGGTTAAGCCATCAACACCAACCATATCCGAAATTCGGTTACCTAACAGGCCTCCAAACTCCTCTAACCATTGCCTGTCTAAAATATTTCTATCTTTACTGGCAGCAGGTCCGCCATACTCCATTTGCGGACTCTCTCCCCAAATAATCAGTGGAATATTGAACATTACTGCAAACTTAGGGACAGTTGTAAAAATACCCAGATGATTTTGCCATTCATTATCACCCGTTCTTCTAAAAGCCTCTTTTGCCAGTTTTTTATATACGATTGGATTGCGCTTAATGTGAATGAGGTCAACCCCTAAGTTATTTAGATTGGCTAAATTCCTACGGCCAATTTCGGTTGGTATGGTTGGCTCAAAACATACACATAAAGGATTTAGGCCTAGCTCTAATACTTTTAAAACTTGGAAGGTTGAATCTTTTCCGCCACTCACTCCAATAATACAATCGTAATGACTATTAGCCTTATATTTATCGACCAAGGCAAGAAAATCCTTTTCTCTTTGTTTCCAATCTATTAAGTTATTTTTATCTCCTTGAGTTCGGCAAGCATCACATACACCATTTTCGTCAAAATGCAGATCTGGCTTAGTATTGGGCATTACACATTTGCTACAAAATTTCATTGACCTTTTTCTCCTAAGCTAATTATTCATGTTGTAATATTTTATATATAAGCTTGGCTTGATTCCAATCTTCAATAGTGTCAATATCTTGAACCAATTCTCTAGGAATAATGACAGGAAAGGATAGTTGGGAAAATAATTTTTCATTATTTAAAAAAGATTCCGCCCTGCCCCAATAGAATTGACCAGCATCATGATAGGTTTCTTCTAGATCTTGAGACCGAGTATTGGAATGCTCGGGATAAAGCATTGTAACTCCATTTTGTTTAATCATCATAGCCCGCTGAACAGGAGAAGGATATGAAGTGACAGAAAACGCAAATGACTTATTATGACGTTGTAATTGCTCAAGCCCATCTTGTAAATATTGAACCCGAAGAAAAGGCACAGTAGCATATATGCAGCAAGCATATTCGACCGAAATACCTTGCTCCAAAAACCAATTTAGCGCATGTTTTACTACATCATTAGTGCCAGTATAATCATCTGAAAGCTCACTTGGTCGCATAAACGGGACCTCCGCTCCATAGATTTTTGCAACCTGAGCCACCTCTAAATCGTCTGTAGATACAATTACTTGATCAAATAAATTCGACTTTATTGCTGCCTCAATTGAATAGGCGATAATAGGCTTCCCTAAAAATTCTTTAATATTTTTTCTAGGTATACGTTTGCTTCCTCCTCTAGCCGGAATAATAGCAATATTCATAAGCTATTAATAACCTTTTCTTGATCCTTCGGGTTTAAGTCTACATAAATCGGCAAACTTAGGCAGTGTTGATAAAAATCAGCGCTATTCTGAAGGTTTGGATAAGCATAAAAGGGTTGACTATTAACAGGAATATAATGCACCTGAGTTAGGATACCTTGTGCTTTTAATTTTTGATAAGTCGCCTTCCTATCTTTGACTTGAATTACAAATAAGTGCCATGATGAATTGGTATCTTTATGTTGGAAAGGCAAAGTAATATTTTTTAATTTACTCAAGTAGCGTTTTGCTATTTCTCTACGTCTATCCACAAAAATATCAAGCTTTTTTAACTGACTAATACCTAATGCTGCCTGAATATCTGTTAAACGATAGTTGAAACCTAGTTGTTGTTGTTCGTAGTACCAATCACCATCAGCCTGATGCTTAAATTGATCGACATCTTTAGTAATGCCATGGCTTCTCAAGAGTTGAATTTTGGCATTCAATTCTTGATCATTTGTCAATACAGCACCACCTTCACCAGTAGTAATCATTTTCACAGGATGAAAACTAAAAATTGCCATGTGGCTATACTGGCAACTACCTATTTTCTTTCCCAGGTATTCACCACCTAACCCATGAGAAGCATCTTCAATTACATAAAATCCGTACTCTTTAGACAATGCCCAAATCTGTTTCATTTCACAACTCTGACCAGCAAAATGAACAGGTACAATCAATTTAGGTAATGCGTTTTCTTTCTTAGCATGTACAAGTTTTAATTTAAGCGCTTCAATAGAAAGGTTGTAGGTTTCGGCATCAATATCAATAAATTCGACCTTTGCTCCACAATATAAAGCTGCATTTGCTGTCGCAACAAAAGTATTAGGCACTGTCCAAACTACATCATCTTTCTCAAGACCAATGGCTAAATATGCCAAATGAAGTGCAGCCGTTGCACTCGAAACTGCTGATGCATATTGGGCACCACAGTATGTCGCTAATTCTTTTTCAAACTCGGGGACTTTGCTCCCTTGTGTCAAAAAATCAGAATGCAATACTTCAACAACTGCATCTATGTCACTTTGATCAATTGACTGTTTGCCATAAGGAATCACTTTTAAATATTCCCAATCTTATCTTTATTTTTTTTAATCCATTGTTGCAAATCAGAAATTTCCATCCAATGGCTATTATTATCTGAAGAATATAAGAAGCCAGCCTTAACTTTTACACCTTTGCCTATTCTTATCTGGTCTTCTGACCAATTGTGTATTGAAGGAAGAATTTTAAAATAATCGTCATATTCATATGTATAGATCGAATCTTCAGGACCAATCATTTGCTCATGAAGTTTTTCTCCAGGTCTAATTCCAACCTCAATCTGTTTGGCTTTTGCATCAATTGCTGAAGCAATATCAGTAACCTTCTTGAAGGAATTTTCTTGACATACACCTCACCACCTTCCATGTCTTCAAATGCATGCCAAACAAGCTCTACGCCCTCTTCAAGAGAAATCATAAATCTTGTCATTCTTTTGTCTGTTATTGGAAACTCTCCTTGTTCTTTAATTGACAAAAAGAAAGGAATTACTGATCCTCTGGAGCCCATGACATTTCCATACCTAACCACTGAGAATCTTGTATTATGTGAAGCACAATATGAGTTACCCGATACAAATAACCTATCAGAAGTAAGCTTCGTTGCTCCATATAAATTTGATGGCGCACTGGCTTTGTCAGTTGATAAAGCAACAACTCTCTTTACCCCTTTGTCGATACAAGCATCTATCAAGTTCATTGCCCCAATGACATTAGTTTTGACACATTCAAAGGGATCATATTCAGCAGTTGGAACGATCTTAGTAGCAGCGGCATGAACAACAAAGTCAACACCATCCAATGCTCTATATAATCTATCCTTATCTCGAACATCTCCAATTAAAAAGCGAACCCTTGGATCATCTTTATACAATTTAGCCATTTCCCATTGCTTCATCTCGTCACGAGAGAAAATTACAAGTCTTTTTGGATTGTATTTTTTTAGAGTCATGGGAACAAAATGATGGCCAAATGATCCAGTTCCACCAGTTACAAGAATTACGGAGTTTTCAAGCATGATTTGTTAAATATAATATGAATGTAAGCATATTTTAGTTTTTTTTGGATAAAAATTGAGTTTTTTGGAAATGCATCTTAGCTAAATTTACCCTTATTTTGATTTATTATGTTTAGGTTTGTTTTAATTTAAAAAAATTTATGAAAGGAATAATTCTTGCAGGAGGTTCTGGAACTCGCTTATATCCATTAACAAAGAGTGTTTCTAAACAGCTTTTACCTGTATATGACAAACCAATGATTTACTACCCTCTTTCTGTTTTAATGATTGCAGGAATTAAAGATGTTTTAATTATTTCCTCACCTTATGATATCGATAAATTTAAAAATCTTCTAGGCGATGGTTCTGAGATCGGAATGCAATTTAACTACATTGTTCAGCCTTCGCCTGATGGTCTTGCTCAAGCCTTCATCTTAGGTAAAGATTTTATAGGAGATGATGATGTCTGCTTAATCCTTGGTGACAATATATATTATGGCGAGGGCTTGCCTAAATTACTTAAATCTGCCGTAACTAACTCTGCCAAGAATTTAGCCACTGTCTTTGGCTATCATGTCCAAGACCCAGAGCGTTATGGTGTAGTGGGGTTTGACAAACAAGGTAACGTTTTAAGCATTGAAGAAAAACCTAAGCAACCAAAAAGCAACTATGCCGTAACTGGTTTGTATTTCTACCCAAATGACATTGTTAGGAAAGCTGTAAAAGTTAAACCCTCTGATCGTGGAGAGTTAGAAATTACTACAGTTAATCAAATGTACCTCTCTGAAGGTCGATTGTCAGTTGAGCTAATGGGCAGGGGTTATGCTTGGCTAGATACTGGCACACATGAAAGTCTTATTGAGGCTGCCAGTTTTGTTGAGACACTTGAAAAACGACAAGGATTAAAAATTGCCTGTATCGAAGAAATTGCCTTGGAAAAGGGTTATATTTCAAAGCAGCAACTAATTGAACTTGCAAAACCCCTATCTAAAAACCAATACGGCCAATATTTATTAAATAGGGTCCAAGAACTTTAATGGAATTTATTCAACAAAACATACCAGACGTGTTGCTAATAAAGCCAACTGTTCATCTTGATGGACGTGGTTATTTCATAGAAACCTTCAGACAAGACTTGCTTGAAGACGTAATTGGTTATTCTATTAACTTTTTGCAAGACAATGAGTCTAAATCTACAAAAGGTGTATTACGCGGATTGCACTACCAACTACCACCTTATACTCAGGCAAAACTGGTCAGGGTGATTAAAGGTAGAGTACTAGATGTCGCGGTTGATATCAGGCGCTCAAGCCCTACATTTAGTCAACATGTTGTTGCTGAACTGACGGGTGAAAATAAACATCAACTTTTTATACCTCATGGTTTTGCGCACGGTTTTGTGGTTCTAAGTGAGCACGCTACCTTTGCTTACAAGGTGGACAGTTACTATGCGCCCAAGCACGATCGAGGATTGGCGTTTAACGATCCAACACTAGATATTGATTGGCAGTTGCCTTCGCAACAGTTACAACTGTCAGCAAAGGATCAATCTCAGCCCACTCTGAACAATGCCAAAGAACTATTTGAATAATTAATTACCGTGAAAATACTAGTCACTG
>Ga0255770_10000477_pt1 | contig 37340 bp, 30 predicted proteins | sample 071ome_22_FD_179968 | JGI IMG/M metagenome (GOLD analysis project Ga0255770, IMG submission 179968) | Coastal salt marsh microbial communities from the Groves Creek Marsh, Skidaway Island, Georgia - 071404AT metaG (version 2) | ecosystem: Environmental > Aquatic > Marine > Intertidal zone >...
ATTTGCTGTATCAATCTGGAACGCATCGCCTTCCTGAACCAAATAGCCGATATCGCGCAGAAACTGTTCGTATTGCGCGGGTTTATGCTCTGATCCGCGACGTTCGATGTGCCATGCATCGATCTGTTCTTGCAACTCATCGCGCTTTTTTAGCACTGCTGCGTTTTTCGGACCCAATTTCGCGACAATATCGGCCAAACCTGACCAAAACGCGCTTGGCTCCACACCCGTCCCCGGAAGCGCCTGTGTTTCGATAAAATGTTGAAGCTCAACGGCGACGTTCAAACCACTTAGTTCGATGCGTTCAGACATAACATGCTCCCAAAATTTAAGGTTGTTCATAGTCTATATAGAACCGAAGTTTCCTATCAGCAACAGGATTGGTAAGCTTTACTAACCAATTATTGCGAAACTTCTTCAGTTTTCTCGTGAAACCGAATGGCATTCTTCTGCGACCTGCACTTTTGCGAACAAAATCGAACCTCATCCCAGGTTTTCTCCCATTTTTTGCGCCATGTGAACGGGAGGCCACAGGTGGAGCATAGTTTCGTCGGTAAATCTGATTTTTTGCGCATTTTAGCCATCAGAAATCAAACCCCAATTGTGCCTGATCCACGGCTTTCTTCGGTTTGAACCTGCGCCTGCGGGTTGGCGTTTTTCGGCTTGCATGCTTTTCGATGACTTTTACGGTTTCGGCTTTGGTGGTGCGATCTTTGCGAACCGCCCAAATCCGATCACGGGCGGCGCGTGCACTGGCTTCGAAATCGACGACACGGGTGGGATAGGTTTTTCCGACCGGGTTTTTCCCATCGTCCCATTTCCAAGGTTCATGCAAAAAGGCATCGGGCACATCCCTCAATTCTGGGCACCACCGACGTACAAATTCACCGGTTGGATCATGTTCAACCGCCTGCTTCATCGGGTTATAGATACGAATGCTATTCATCCCTGTGATCCCCGATTGCATTTGAACCTGCGACCAATGAATGCCCGGTTCATAATCCGTGAACAGGCGACCCAAACGTGTCCCCGCCGCGCGCCAATCCAGCCACAGATGATAAGAGGCAACAGACATCACCATGGCTCGCATGCGGAAATTCAACCATCCCGTCGCCTGAAGTGACCGCATGCAAGTATCCAGAAACGGCAGGCCTGTTTCCCCCTTTTCCCATGCAGACAAGAGCGTTTCATTTCCGTTACGGGGTCGCAGATTGTCATAGGCGCGATGCATGGCAACCTGATCCAAATCGGGTTGATCCTCAAGCTTTTGGATAAAGTGATCACGCCATGCAAGGCGCGATTGAAACGAGGCATATCCCTTTTTTGCAGGTGTTGAAAAACTCTTGGAACGCAGTGCGGACAACTGCGCTACCTCTCGAATGCTCATAACCCCCAGCGCCAAATGCGGCGATATCCGTGAACACGCATGGGGCGCCGTCACAGGCGAGGACATGGCCCAGCGATAGGTTTTGATGCCATTTCCCCAAAATTTATCCAATGACGCCAGGGCCGCCCTGCGCCCGCCGTGCTGACGCAATGGGCAGCGATCCGGTTCACCGGAAATATCCGCCCAATCTGGAATATGGCCGATGTCAATGTCGATGGGTTTCAGCGCTTTCGGGAATTTCAGGCGCGCCCCATCCACAAACCGATCCCGCGCACGCGCCCAGTGATCGCGCGTACCCAATCGGCGTACAACACCAGACTGGGGAAGTTCGGTAAAATCAATTGCGCTTTCACGACACCATGCCTGAACCTGCAGATCGCGCTGAAACGTCCAGGCCGTTCCAGTTTCCTCATGCGCGACCAGATGTTTGACGTCAAAAGTGGTCGCGAGTTCGCTTAACACTTTACGCACTGCGTCAATGCGCACGACCAAGGGCATGCCCAATGCGCCAAGCTGCGCACGAAGATCAAAAAGACATTCTTTGGTAAATTCCCATTGACGACCGCCATAGTCTGATTGCATCCATAATGCAGGCTCAACCACGTAAAGTGGAAGTATTGGAAATCCAAGCTGCGCCGCATGGCAAAGGGCTGGATGATCCTCAATGCGTAAGTCGCGTTTGAACCAAAGAATTGTTATCTGTTCTTTTTGTGCCAACACTGAAGCCTAGTTCCTACATTTTGCACATTGCAACCGTCAATTTCCGAGCTAGGGTCTGTGATTAAAAAGACAAGTTCGAAGGACCAGGACGTATGGCAAAAGACATCGATCAAATGATCTACCTAAAAGATTATACACCGCCTGCGTATTTGATCGATAAGACCGAGCTGACTTTTCATTTGGACCCAACCAAAACGCGGGTCATTTCGCGTATTGCGTTTCGCCCCAACCCCGATGCGAAAACAAATCAGTTTATATTGGACGGGGCAGAGATGAAGTTGATCTGGGCCAAAATTAACGGTGCCCCAGTATCACCCAATATCTCAGATACACATTTGGACTGTATTGTTCCCAATGCCCCATTCATCTGGGAGGCAGAGGTTGAAATCAATCCCAGCGCGAACACCGCGCTTGAAGGGTTATATATGTCCAATGGCATGTATTGCACCCAGTGCGAGGCCGAGGGTTTTCGCAAGATCACCTATTATCCTGACCGTCCCGATGTTTTGGCAAAATTTGATGTGGATATCCACGGCGATCATCCCGTTCTTTTGTCAAATGGCAATTTGATTTCATCGGAAACGGGCCGTGCCGAATGGCACGATCCATGGCCCAAACCTGCCTATCTTTTCGCGCTTGTGGCAGGCGAGTTGTTCAATCATCAAGATCGCTTCACCACGCAATCGGGGCGTGATGTGGAACTTAACATTTGGGTCCGTGATGGTGATCAGGACAAATGTGAATTCGGCATGCAGGCGTTAAAGGCGTCAATGGTGTGGGATGAACGTGTCTATGGACGCGAATATGACTTGGACGTTTTCAACATTGTTGCCGTTGATGATTTCAATATGGGGGCGATGGAAAACAAGGGGCTAAATATTTTCAACAGCACCTACATCTTGGCCAACAATGAAATTACAACGGACACAAATTTCGAATTGATCGAAGCGGTTATCGCGCATGAATATTTCCACAACTGGACCGGCAATCGCATCACCTGCCGCGATTGGTTTCAACTGTGTCTGAAAGAAGGGCTAACGGTGTTTCGGGATTCGCAATTCACCGCCGATATGCGCAGTGCTCCTGTGAAACGCATTGGGGATGCATTTCTGATGCGGTCACGACAGTTCCGCGAAGATGCAGGGCCCCTTGCCCATCCTGTACGGCCCGAAAGTTTTGTTGAGATCAACAATTTTTACACGCTGACCGTCTATGAAAAGGGCGCTGAATTAATCCGCATGTTAAAAACGCTGGTGGGGGACGCGGCCTATTACAAATCGGTAGAGCGCTATTTTGATCAATACGACGGACAGGCTGCAACCATTGAAGATTGGCTTGCCGCGTTTGAGTACACAACAGGTCGCGATCTAAGTCAATTTAAGCTGTGGTATCAACAGGCAGGCACACCGCAGGTTAAGGTCAGCGAAACCTTTGAAAACGGGTGCTTTGAATTAACGTTTGAACAGTCCACGGCCCCCACACCGGGTCAACCTGAAAAACCAAACTTTGTCATTCCGCTTGCTGTTGGTTTGTTGGATCAATCGGGGGCGGAAATTCAACCGACGCAAATTTTTGAATTGACCGAAAAATCACAAACTCTGCGCTTTGATGGATTGGCTGGGCGGCCAATCCCGTCAATATTGCGCGAATTTTCCGCGCCTGTTGTCATCGACCATTCGGTTGATCGGGATCGGTTATCGTTTTTAATGTCGAATGACACAGATCCCTATTCCAAATGGGATGCAGCGCAAACCTTGATGATGGACGTTACATTGTCAATGTTGACCGATGACGCAGCCGTTGACGAACGCCTGTTGTCGGGGCTGCGTGATGTGGCGCTCAACGCGGAACTTGACCCTGCTTTTCGTGCGCTGGCCCTGACGCAACCTGCGCGTTCAGATGTCATGCAGCGGTTACACAATGCGGGGGCAACGCCCGACCCCTTTGCAATTCATGCAGCACAAGAAACCATCTCGCATTCTTTGGCCGAGGTGTTGCAAAATGATTTGGGCACAATTTACGTTGAAAATCAGGTACGCGCGCCCTTTGCACCCACCGCGGAACAGGCAGGGCAGCGGGCATTGGCCAACATGATTTTGGGGCTGATCACCCGATTGGATGGCTGGACAGAGGCGCGTAAACAATTCGAAACAGCCGATAATATGACTAGCACGCTGGGCGCATTGGGTGCGCTTTTGTCCTGCGAATACGGCATGAACGCATCACAGCAGTTTTATGAAACTTGGAAACACGAGCGTTTGGTCATTGATAAATGGTTCAGCATTCAAATGACACATGCAAAACCAGAGGAGGCGCTGGATGTTGTGAACAGGCTATCTGCGCATCCCGATTTCTCGATCAAAAATCCAAATCGGTTCCGATCTGTTTTTGGCCCCTTTGCAGGGCATGCGGGATTTCATGCACCAGACGGAGGGGGGTATGAGATATTGGCCGACTGGTTGATCAAATTGGACAAGATCAATCCGCAACCCACCGCGCGATCCTGTTCTGCCTTTGACAGTTGGCAAATCTTTGCGCCTGAGCGTCAAACGCAGATGCAAACTGCGATGAAACGGATCTTGGATGAAGAAGACCTAAGCCGCGACACACGCGAAATGTTGAACCGTATTTTAGGTGGGAATGGGTGAATCACCCAACGTACGGATTGATCACATTTTGAAGTTGGGGGATTATTCAGGCCGCCAAGAAAGCGCATCAATTCGCAAGAAACGTCAAAAATTGAACGATGCCGCCGAATACGTTGCCGAAGAGTTTTTGCGCGAAATTGATCCGATGCCATGGTATCGCGCGATAACAGGACTAGTCCCGCATCTTTGGATTGAGGACCCAGAGGTTCAACAAAAAATGGGCGAAGAAACGGCCTTGCGCATGTTGTGCCGTATTGTTCCCAAACTTTCCAATGCTGTAAACATTTAAGCGGGACGACAAAGACGATTGAATCCCTAGCCTGCATTCGCTACACCGCGTTTAACACACGATATACAGGTGATAGAGATGTTGGATCAAACGTTTGAAACCCCAAAACCTAAGGTGATTGCAGGCGCAAAACACGATTGGGAACTTGTGATTGGTATGGAGGTGCACGCACAGGTCGCCTCAAACGCAAAACTGTTTTCGGGTGCCTCAACACAATTTGGGAATGAACCAAACTCAAACGTTGCTTTTGTTGACGCGGCCATGCCCGGAATGCTGCCCGTGATCAATGAATTCTGTGTGGAACAGGCCGTGCGCACGGGTCTGGGCCTAAAGGCCGACATCAACCTATGGTCAGCCTTTGATCGTAAAAATTATTTCTATCCTGACCTGCCACAGGGTTATCAAATCTCGCAACTTTATCACCCGATTGTGGGAGAAGGCGAAGTCATCGTGGACATGGGTCCAGGTGTTGCGCGCCGTGTGCGTATTGAACGCATCCACATGGAGCAGGATGCGGGCAAATCCATTCACGATATGGACCCAAACATGTCCTTTGTTGACCTGAACCGTACAGGCGTCTGCCTGATGGAAATTGTCAGCCGCCCTGACATCCGTGGCCCAGAAGAGGCCGCAGCCTATATCGCGAAATTGCGTCAGATCATGCGGTATTTGGGAACCTGTGACGGCAACATGCAAAACGGGAACCTACGCGCGGATGTGAACGTATCGATTTGTTTGCCGGGCGCTTATGAAAAATTCATGGAAACGGGTGATTTCGGGCATCTGGGCACACGCTGTGAAATCAAAAACATGAACTCAATGCGCTTTATCCAACAAGCGATTGAGGTGGAAGCCCGCCGCCAAATCCAAATCGTTGAGGCAGGCGGAACAGTGGATCAGGAAACACGCCTATATGATCCAGATAAGGGCGAAACACGATCCATGCGTTCCAAGGAAGAGGCGCATGATTACCGCTATTTTCCCGATCCTGATTTGCTTCCGCTGGAAATTGAACAGGATTGGGTCGACAATATTGCGGCGAACCTGCCCGAATTGCCAGATGAGAAAAAGGCACGCTTTGTGGGTGATTTTGGCCTGTCAGAATATGATGCATCGGTCCTGACAGCCGAAGTTGAATCCGCGGATTTCTTCGAGGCAGTTGCAAAGGACCGTGATGGTAAATTGGCGGCAAACTGGGTGATTAACGAATTGTTTGGTCGTTTGAAAAAGGATGACCATGACATCACCGATAGCCCCGTCAGCCCCGAACAATTGGGCGGGATCATTGAATTGATCACCAAGGGTGATATCAGCGGTAAAATCGCCAAAGACCTGTTTGAGATTGTCTATACCGAGGGTGGAAACCCTGCCGAAATCGTCGAAACGCGGGGCATGAAACAAGTCACCGACACAGGTGCGATTGAGGCCGCGGTTGACCAAATCATCGCCGACAACCCAGCGCAGGTTGAAAAAGCCAAGGCCAATCCGAAATTGGTGGGCTGGTTCGTCGGTCAGGTGATGAAAGCCACTGGTGGCAAGGCAAATCCAAAGGCCGTGAACGAAATCGTTTCTGCAAAACTTGGTATATAGTGACAGGCGGAGTTCCCTCCGCCTTTTTCACATTTTCTATTTAGGGATGGACAGATCCAAGGCCAAAGCGTGGATTTCGCCCATCAACTGTTTGCCAATCGCCGCATGCACTGCGCGATGCTGTGCGATCCGCGATTGGCCGGCCAAGGCAGCGGACACCATTTTCACGCGAAAATGGCTTTCTCCGCCTTCTTGAAACCCTGCGTGACCGCGATGCATTTCGCTTTCGTCCACAACATCCAGATGTTCTGGATCAAATGCATCCTTTAGTCGTGTGGTAATTTGTTCTGCGCGTGTCATTTTTTGTTTGTGCCTCTTCCATATTTCTGTGTCGCGGGTATGATGGCATGCCCGAGTCGAAAGGTATAGTCATGAGCAAGTCTGATCCATTCGGTTTTGACATTTCGGTGTCTGCCTCGAAAAAGAAAAATCCACGCGGTCGCCGCGGTTTATCTGGTGAGTCCGAAACATCCGTGCGCCAATGCGAACACGATGGCTGCACCGAGGCAGGAAAATTCCGTGCACCGAAATCACCAGACGTGCTGGACGATTTCCTGTGGTTTTGTAAGGACCATGTGCGCGAGTACAATGCGCAATGGAATTTCTTTACCAACCAGACCGAGGCGGAAATGAACGCACAAATGTCCAAGGACAAGGTTTGGGAACGTGAAACCAAATCCTTCAGTGATCCCGAGGCCCGTGCCTGGGCCCGACTGGGGATTGAGGACCCGCATCAGGTGTTGGGTGACAATGCTACGAAAAACCCTGGACGTGCGGGAACATCGGCGGGACACACCCGCCGCCTGCCCCCAACCGAACGACGTGCCATCGAAATTTTGGACGCCAAAGACAACTGGAGCAAAGCCGATGTGCGCAAAGCCTATAAGGCCCTGATCAAAGTGCTCCACCCCGACATGAACGGCGGTGATCGCAGCCAAGAAGAACAACTGCAAGAAGTCGTCTGGGCCTGGGACCAGATCAAAGACAGTCGTAATTTCAAATAGAACATTGACACTTAGCGAAGCGAACTTTCTTTGGTATAATCTTCAATCTAAACTTCAATTGAAGTTGAATTATTTATGTTCAATTTCAAATAGTTAACCATTGACAAGAAAAACCACCAAGGCATTTTATGTCCTTATTATTTAAGTAAGGAATTCGCCATGAAATACATATATGCAGCCTTGACTGGTATTGCGTTAACAACCCCAAGTTTTGCCCAAAACATCACCGCCGAAGCGGGTTTGTCGACGCTGGGTTTATACGCCGCGCCCGTCTATGACATGAATGAAAATATTGATATCCGCGTACCACTTTATTTCGGATCGCAAAACTATAAATCGACCGAGGGTGGCACGACCATTGATGGGAAAATAATATCTGAATCCGTGGGTGTCATGCTTGATTATTACCCCTCTGGCAGCGGGTTTCGCATCAGCGGCGGTTTAACCGCGGCTGGCTACAATTTTGATGCATCCACCGCCAGTCTAGAGTTTGACGGAACAACCTACACCAGCGATTTTGACCTGAATATCAAGCAGGACAATAACATCGTTCCTGTCATCGCGCTTGGCTAAACGCGCCCCGTCGGACAATCAGGATGGCAGATTTTGGCAGAGGCGGGTGCCCGTTTCACCCACCTAACTGCGACTGTGTCAGGGCAAAATGCGTTGGCAGCCGCCGACAAGACCGCGTTTGAAACCGATTTCGATGAATTCAATGATGAGCTGTCAAAAAATAAATTCATTCCCTTCATCACAATCGGCGCAAGCTTTTCGTTCTAGGGTTTAGGCGGCCTTAAAAACCAGGCTGACGCCATTGATGCAATGGCGTTTGCCCGTTGGTTGGGGGCCGTCATCGAATACATGTCCCAAATGTGATCCGCAGCGGCGGCAGTGGCATTCTGTTCGGACCATGAAAAATTTGCGATCCTCTTTGGTGGCAACGGCATTTTCCTGCGCCTGCCAAAAACTGGGCCAGCCAGTGCCAGAATTGTATTTGTGTTCAGATGAATAAAGCGGCAAATCGCATCCCCGACAGTGATACATGCCGTCGGCGTAATTTTTGTCCAAAGGTGAGGTAAAGGCGCGTTCTGTCCCCTCTTTGCGCATGACGTGATATTCCATCTCGCTTAACATCGCACGCCATTCCTGATCGCTGCGCGTGATTTCAAACACCTCTTCCCCTGCATCTGATGCGGCACGTAATGCCTGTGTCAGGGCCAATGTGGATAATGCGCCAAAAATAACAGTGCGACGTTTCATATGCCTCTCCTTTACGGTTCAAACAAAATGTGGCGCATCCTGAGAAAGTTGCAAGTCACCCTTCTGCAAAATTGCGTGAGTGCGAAAACATGCAATAGGAACGCGGGAACGTAAAAAATATCGCACTTACCCTTGCCTCTGTCGTACGAATGTTACATCACGTTCAGGCAATGATGCCGCTAGACAAAGGACACAGAGGATGAGCAGCGAACTGTTGGATCAAAACGCCAAGCCCACCGAAACGATTTCTGTTCGTGAGGTATTCGGAATTGATACGGATATGGAGGTCAAAGCGTTTGGTGAACGCTCTTCTCGTGTGCCCGAGGTGGATAGCACCTATAAATTCGACCCAGATACAACAATGGCGATTTTGGCAGGCTTTTCGCACAATCGCCGCGTCATGGTTCAGGGCTATCATGGGACAGGTAAATCAACCCACATCGAACAGGTTGCAGCCCGTTTGAATTGGCCCGCGGTGCGCGTGAACTTGGACAGTCACATCAGCCGGATTGACCTGATCGGCAAGGACGCCATCAAACTGAAAGACGGCAAACAGGTTACAGAATTCCACGAAGGGATCCTGCCATGGGCGCTGCGTAACCCAGTGGCGATTGTCTTTGATGAATATGATGCGGGTCGTGCGGACGTTATGTTTGTGATCCAACGTGTGTTGGAACATGATGGGAAATTGACCCTGCTTGATCAAAACGAAATCATCACACCCCACCCCCATTTCCGCCTGTTCGCCACCGCGAACACAGTGGGTTTGGGCGACACAACAGGCCTGTATCACGGGACACAGCAAATCAACCAGGCACAGATGGACCGTTGGTCATTGGTTTCAACGCTGAACTATTTGTCGATTGATGCGGAAACTGCAATCGTGTTGTCAAAGGCACCGCATTACAACACCGAGGCGGGCCGCAAAACCGTTAAGCAGATGGTTACGGTTGCTGACCTGACCCGCACGGCGTTTATGAACGGTGATCTATCTACCGTGATGAGCCCGCGTACCGTTATCAACTGGGCGCAGAATTCGGAAATTTTCCGTGATGTTGGCTATGCCTTCCGCTTAACGTTCATGAACAAATGTGATGAGCTGGAGCGCCAAACAGTTGCTGAGTTCTTCCAGCGTTGTTTTGATGAGGAATTGCCAGAGAGCGCCGCAAGTGTTTCACTAGGCTAAGCCCGTCAGGCGATTTAGAGGTCGACATGTCCAAACCTGGTGATAACCCCGCAGATCCGTTTAAAAAGGCACTGGCCGAAGCGACCAAGGTCATGGCCAACGATGCGGATCTGACTGTGACCTACACGGTTGATCCCTCTGGTGTGTCAGGCGACAATATGCGCCTGCCGCAGGTCAGCCGCCGCATGACGCGGGACGAGGTGTTGGTGGCACGTGGCACGGCCGATGCGCTGGCGCTCTATCACCGCTACCATGACGCGGGAACACACGTCCGCTATGCACCAGATGGTGCCATGGCGCGTGAACTTTATGAGGCGATGGAAACCGCGCGGTGCGAGGCGTTGGGCGCACGTGACATGCCGGGCACCGCGGGCAATATTGACGCGAAAATCGGGGCCGAGGCCACGCGACTGAACTATGGCACCATCAGTGATCGTGCCGATGCCCCCCTTTCCACGGCGGCAGGTTATTTGATCCGACACTTGGCCACAGGGCGTGACATGCCCCCAGCGGCCGCAAACGTCATGGACCTGTGGCGTGGATTTATCGAGGAACAGGCATCTGGCACCCTTGATAACCTAGAAACCGCACTTTCAGATCAGGGGCAGTTTGCGAAATTCGCCCGCCAAATTATCAGCGATCTGGGGTATGGCGATCAGTTGGGTAATGACCCTGATATGCCAGACGAGGATCAAGAAGACCAGGCGCAAGAGGATCAGGACGAGGATCAAGATCCCGACAGTACGGGGGATGACGACAGCCAAGAGGATGAGGCAGAGGCCAATCCAGAGCAGTCCCAAGAACAACAACAGGACGCCGCAGAAGCACAGATCAGCCAAGATGACAGTGCAGATGACGACATGTCCGACGAAATGGAGATGCCAGAGGGGGATGCACCCCTTGATCCGCCCCCGCCGCAACCCATTTCGGATGCTGATCCAAACTATGCCGTTTATAACACAGACTATGACGAAGAAATTCATGCCGAAGAATTGGCAGAACCCATCGAATTGGAACGCCTGCGCGCCTATTTGGATCAACAACTTGAACCGCTAAAGGGGGCTGTTAGCCGTCTGGCCAACAAACTGCAGCGGCGTTTGCAGGCGCAGCAAAACCGCAGTTGGTTGTTCGATTTGGAAGAGGGTATTTTGGACGCGGGCCGTTTGGCGCGGGTTGTTGCAAACCCAACCACGCCGCTCAGCTTCAAAATGGAGCAGGACACGGAATTCCGCGACACGGTTGTAACCTTGTTGTTGGATAATTCGGGGTCCATGCGGGGACGCCCCATTTCAATTGCTGCGATTTGCGCAGATGTTTTGGCCCGCACGCTTGAGCGGTGCAATGTAAAGGTTGAAATCCTTGGCTTTACCACCCGCGCGTGGAAAGGCGGCCAAGCGCGTGAAAAATGGTTGCAAGAGGGACGCCCACAACAACCCGGTCGTCTGAATGATTTGCGCCACATCATTTATAAGGGCGCGGATGCCCCATGGCGTCGGGCCCGTCCAAATTTGGGTCTGATGATGAAAGAAGGGCTGCTGAAAGAAAACATTGATGGCGAGGCGTTGGAATGGGCCCATCGCCGCATGATTGCACGTCCTGAGGCGCGGAAAATCCTAATGGTGATTTCCGATGGCGCCCCAGTTGATGACAGCACTTTGTCGGTCAACCCTGCAAATTATTTGGAAAAACACCTGCGCGATGTGATCGCCATGGTCGAAAAACGCAAAGCCGTTGAATTGTTGGCCATCGGTATTGGACACGATGTGACCCGTTATTACGAACGCGCGGTCACAATCACAGATGTCGAACAATTGGCAGGCGCAATGACAGAACAGTTGGCAGCACTCTTTGATCAAGATCCAAGAGCACGCGCCCGCGTCATGGGAATTAAACGCGCGAGTTAAAAAATGAGTAAAGCGGTGTATCAAAGTTTCGAAGCCTCCTCAGAACCTGACAAGGGGCCCGAACGGCTGATCATGCTGCGTGACCAGATGCGCAAATCTGGTATTGATGCGTTCCTTATTCCGCGTGCCGATGTGCATCAAGGCGAATATGTGGCCCCTGCTGATGAACGCCTGGCATGGCTTACGGGGTTTACAGGATCGGCTGGTTTTTGTGCCGTTACACAGGATGCCGCGGGGGTCTTCGTTGATGGCCGCTACCGCGTCCAAGTCAAGGAACAAACACGCGCCCCCTTTACCCCCGTTGATTGGCCCGAAGTGCAATTGGGGGATTGGTTAAAGGACAAGTTACCCTCTGGCATCGTTGGGTTTGATCCATGGTTGCACAGCGCCCGTGAAATCAAATCATTGGAACAGGATCTAAGCGGCACGAAAATCACCGTGCAGGCCGTGGACAATTTGATTGACCCCATCTGGCAAGACAGACCAGCTCCGCGCATGGGATTGGCGCGGGTCTTTGACGACCACCTTTCGGGCGAAACGCATACGGCCAAACGCACCCGTTTGGCAGCAGAATTAAAATCCGCAGGACACGCCGCCGCATTCATATCCTTACCCGACAGCATTTGTTGGTTGTTGAATATCCGTGGCCAGGATGTGGCACATAATCCCGTAGTTCATAGTTTTGCGGTATTGCATGATGATGCACGTGTCGATCTGTTTATGCACGCCGAAAAGGCCCAAGATATCCGTGCGCATTTGGGCAACGAAGTGACCCTGCGAAATCCAGATGATCTATCCGATTATATTTCGTCTTTTCAGGGGGCTATGCGCCTAGATACAGGAAGCGTTCCCTATGCAATTTCGTATGCATTGTCCGACAATGCGATCTTATCAACCGATCCCGTTTGCCTTCCAAAGGCGTGCAAAAACGCAACAGAATTGAACAGCGCCCGCGAAAGCCATTTACGCGACGCGGCGGCGATGTGTCGGTTTTTAGCGTGGCTTGACGCTGAACCGCATAGCACGTTGACTGAGATTGACGCGGCCACGCGGCTTGAGGAAATTCGGCGCCAAGACCCGCTGATGGATGAAATTAGTTTTGATACGATTTCTGCCGCAGGCCCGCATGCAGCCCTGCCCCATTATCGCGTCACGACCGATAGCAATCGGACATTGAACGCAGGCGAAGTTTATTTGGTTGATAGCGGCGCCCAGTATCAAGACGGCACAACCGATATTACACGGACCCTTGCAATTGGAGATCAATCAGACGCGGTTAAGCGTGCCTTTACCCGTGTGTTAAAGGGGATGATTGCCATTTCGCGCCTACGCTTTCCCCATGGTATTTCGGGACGCGACATTGATGCCTTTGCCCGTGCGGCCCTGTGGTCTGCGGGTCAAGATTATCAACACGGCACAGGCCACGGTGTGGGGCACGTTCTGTCGGTGCATGAGGGTCCACAAAACCTATCGCGCCGCTCCACCCTTCCCTTCGAGCCTGGCATGATCTTATCAAATGAACCTGGATTTTACCGCGAGGGGCATTTTGGCATCCGCACCGAAAACCTATTGATTGTTGTCCCAGCCCCTGATCAGCCAGAGGGCAATTTGACCAATCTGCTTGAGTTTGAAACACTCACCTATGTGCCCATTGATCGCCGCATGATCCTGCGTGATATGCTGAACAGTGATGAGATTGAATGGCTCAACTCCTATCACCAAACATGCCGCGACAAAATTCATCCTCGCCTAACTGCGGCGGAACAGCTATGGTTGCGTGATGCGACCCAACCGCTGTGACATAATATCGTTACAGTGACATGGTTTGGGTTCGCCAATGACGAAGAGAGGAACCGCCATGTCAGACCATATTACAACACGCCCCGCCACCGGCACATGGAGCGTTCGCGCAGGCGGTGCCGTTATCGGCGAAAGCAAAAATGCCATCGAATTGATCGAAGGCGATTTGCCTCCCGTGATCTATTTTCCGAAATCTGATTTGGCGATGGCCTTCCTTGATCAGACAGATCAAACAAGCATTTGCCCCTTCAAAGGAAGTGCAACCTATTATTCCATCGTCACAAAATCCCAAACCCTTGCCAATATGGGGTGGAGCTATGGAACGCCGATTGCAGGGATGGAAGCGATAGCAGGACATATCGCGTTTTACACACAGAACCAAGTCGCGGTTGAACAGATCTAATTAACTGTGCTCTTCTTCGGCGGCATCAGACAGCGCCTTGTTATAGGCCCGCAATGCATCCACTTCGTGTAGCCGTCCCACGATTTGCGAGGGCGCAGTTTCCCCACCCACCTTAACCACGGGTAGATAGGCAGCGCGCGTACGTTGAAACACGGTCATTGCGGTGTTTAATGTGCCTGCGGCACTGACATAATGCCCCTGTTCCACCAAATCCCAATCTTCTTGGATCGCATCATCAATCGGGCGCATGGTGGCATCCGTGCGCACCAGTTCAAGCAGATACCCCTGCGGGCCAATGGCGATATGAATATTGCGGCGTTCCAACTGGGTTAGGAAAAATGACCGATCCACATAGCGTGATGACAGCGCGGTTGCCAACGACACTGTGACCAAAACGGCCAATCCCGTTTGCCAATCCCCCGTCATTTCAAACACGATCAATGTGGTGGAAATCGGCGCACCCAACACAGCGGCGGCAACCGCGGCCATGCCCGCGAGGGCATAAAGGGAAACTGACCCTGACATTGACGGTACAAAAGACGTCGCAATGATCCCATAGGACAATCCCAAGAGAGCCCCAACCATAAGCGATGGAGAAAATACACCGCCCCCCATGCGACCGCCCATCGTGATCGACACGGCAACAACCTTGATCATGCAAAACAATATCGCCTGCGACAGGATCAAATTACCAGACAGCGCCGCAAAGGTAGTTTCATATCCCACCCCGATGATCACGGGAAACTGTGTCGCGATCAAACCCAGTAACACACCCGCAACCGCAGGACGCAACCAGCGCGGCAATGTCAGGTGATCTTGGATACCCGATGCGACCGTATCCGCCAAAAAGATGGAGCGCATCAAAATAACCGCCACAACACCTGACACCAAACCCAGCCCCATAAAGGCGGGCAGTTCGATATAAGATTGCAAATCAGGGGCAAAGGGTAGATTAAATTCAACCTTATCCCCAAAGGCCATTTGATGCACCACTGCCCCCGCGACGGAGGCAATAACAATTGGTGCAAAGGCATGAAGCGCAAAATGGCGCAAGATCACCTCAAGCGCGAAAAGAGCACCAGCGATGGGGGCATTGAAACTGGCCGCAACTGCAGCACCTGTGGCGCATCCCAACAAATCACGCGCCGTGATCCCACGCGCGTTCACCCATTCACAGACCTTGCTTGAAATCATCGCAGCGATGTGAACCGCGGGCCCCTCACGTCCTGTGGACCCGCCTGTGGACAGGGTGATCAAACTTGCCGCAGCAGAGGCCAATCCCTCTTTCCCCTCAACACGGCTATCATGCAGGGCGGCCCCTTCAATCACATCTGCCACAGATCGCACGCGGCCATCATCGGTTAAATAGTGAAATATTAACCCCGTGGCGACACCACCAATCGTTGGGATTAGAACAACCCAATACCAATCCAAGTTTTCGGCAAAACTATGCAAACGGTTCACATCGGGCGTGCCATAGGCCCAGGTTTGGATCCAGGCAATACCCATTCCAAACAACACGGCAGCAACGCCACTGGCAATGCCAATCACAAGGGCCAGCCCCCAAAAACCAACGTGCCAAAATATCCGCAAGGATCGCAGGCGAAGACGCACGAACACACCGTCCAAAAACTCACCCAACGCGGACACATGACTGCTGCCTTTTCATTTTCGTGCCAGAGCACTAGTGTGATCTAAATGCTATGAAATATCAGAGGGATGCAATGATCAAGCAAAATGCGACCCAAGCTTTACGCCAACTGTTGGGGGATCGTTTCACAACGTCAGAGTCTGATCGCGAAATTCATGGTCGATCCGAAAGCCATTTTGATATGATGCCACCTGCTGCGGTGGCCTATCCCACGACAACCGATGAGGTTCAGCGCATCGTTGAAATCTGTGCCCAATCTGACGTTCCGATGGTCGGCTGGGGCACGGGCACCTCGCTTGAGGCACAGACAGGGGCGGATGACAGCAGCCTAACAATCGATTTTTCTCAGATGAATAAGATACGGAATATTGATTGCGAAAATATGTTGGTCACAGTGGAACCCGGCATCACACGAAAAGAGGTGAATGAGGCGCTGCGCGATACGGGCCTGTTTTTTAGTGTTGATCCCGGCGCAAACGCATCCATCGGCGGCATGGCCGCAACACGGGCCAGCGGAACAACCACCGTTCGCTATGGCACCATGCGCGATGCGGTCAAAGCGTTAGAGGTGGTTTTGGCAGATGGGCGTACCATCAAAACAGGCACATATGCGAAAAAAACATCCGCAGGCTATGATTTGACAGCACTGATGGTCGGATCAGAGGGCACGCTGGGCCTGATCACCGAATTGACCCTGAAATTACACCCCATCCCCGAGGCGATCAGCGCAGGGATCGTCGCCTTTGAAAGCTTTGGGGGTGCTGTACAAAGCGTGATTGAAACGATCCAAATGGCTCTGCCCATGGCACGCATCGAATTTGTGGATACGGCAACGGTTCAGGCGTTTAACGCCTATGCAGATCGCAATATACCCGCCATGCCCCATCTGCTGTTCGAGTTGCACGGAAGCGAGGATAGCGTAAAGCAAGACGCGGAAACATTCGGAGCAATTTGTCGCGAAAACGGCGGGCAGGATTTTGAATGGTCCGAACGGACCAAAGATCGTACAGCACTTTGGTCCCTGCGCCATAACGCATACTACGCAATTTTGGCAGCACGCAAAGGTGCGCGCGCGGTTGTGACCGATATCTGTGTGCCCATATCGCATTTGGCGGATGCGGTCGAAGAAACCCGCGCGGATATCGCCGCATCAGGCCTGATGGGGCCAATTTTGGGGCATGTTGGGGATGGAAATTTCCATTCTGTCTTACTTCTTGATCCTGAAAATAAAGCAGAACATGAAACGGCGCTTGTCCTGTCTGATCGTATGGTACAGCGTGCGCTGGCCTATGGCGGCACCTGCACGGGCGAACATGGCGTGGGTATCGGTAAGAAAAAGTTTATGGAGGCCGAACACGGGACCGCATGGGAAGTGATGGGCACGATCAAACAGGCGCTTGACCCCCACAACCTGATGAACCCTGGTAAATTGGTACGTGCTTAATGCTTAACGCCCTTCAATCAAGGTCCGTGCGGCTGCGCGTGCCTCGGTCGTGATCGTGTCGCCCGAAATCATGCGGGCGATTTCATTGACACGCGCCGTGTCCGACAACAGTTCAACACGCGACAATGTTATATCCGCGCTTTGTTGTTTCGCCACCTGGAAATGACGATCCCCAAGGGCCGCGACCTGTGGGGAATGCGTGACAACCAAAACCTGCGCGTCCTGCGCCAAACGCGACAAACGCCGCCCCACCGCATCCGCTGTGGCGCCCCCAACCCCGCGATCAATTTCATCAAAGATCATGGTATTCTGTGCACCATCACGGGACAAACACACCTTTAGCGCCAAAAGAAAGCGGCTGAGTTCTCCGCCAGATGCAATTTTTGCCAATGGCCCAGCTGGTGCGCCAGGGTTAGTTGCAACAACAAAATCCAACTGATCCACACCTGTTGCCGAAGGATCGGCATCCTTGACCTGCGTTGTGAAGACGGCGCGTTCCATTTTCAACGGTGCCAATTCGGCACCCATCGCCAAATCCAAAGCCTGTGCGGCCGATTTACGGGCGCGGCTGAGGACTCCAGCGGCCTCGTCATAGGCAGCTTGCGCCGAAGCAACGGCGGCATTCAATTCCTTCAGGCCTCCTGCCCCCATATCCAGCAGATCCAGTTTGGCGGTTAAATCCTGCGCTAATGTTGGGAGTTCATCGGGCGCGACAGTGTGCTTGCGCGCCAAGGCACGGATCGCGAACAGGCGTTCCTCAGCCAATTCCAAATCATGTGGGTTGAATTCCAAGGCGTCCAAACATGCCTCAACCCCTTGGGCCGCATCATCGAGTTCCACCATCGCGCGCGACAGGGCGGCCAATGGCTCTTCCAAACGTCCCTCGGCGGCATCTGCAGCACCGTCAAGCCACCGCATCGCATCGCTCATCATGCCCTCGGCCCCCTCACGACCCAAGGCCTGTGCCGCATGGGCGATATCGGCGCGGATTTTTTCAGCCACCTGCATCAAGCGGCGACAGCTGTCCAATTCGGCCTCTTCTCCAACCTCTGGAGCCAGTTCTTGAAATTCATCGACTGCATGGCGCAAAAACTCTTCTTCTGCACGCAGCTCTTCTTGGGCTGATTCTGCTGTCCGCAAATCCTTTTCTGCTGCACGCAGGGCGCGGTAGGCGGCGGATACGGCTGTCAGCATGTCATCATGCCCGCCAAAAGTATCCAACAAATCGCGGTGCCCCTTGGGGTCCAATAACCCGCGGTCATCATGTTGACCGTGCAGTTCGACCAAATGTTCGGACACGGCACGCAACACTTCACCTGACACACGTCTGTCATTGATCCATGCGGTTTTACGACCATCCCGGGTGTTGACCCGCCGCAAAATCAACTCATCTTCAATGGGAATGCCCGCCTCTTGCAAGACAGCGCGTACGGGATGAGATGGGCCGAGATCGAACCACGCGCTAACCTCGCCCTGATCTTGACCGCTGCGCACCAGATCCGCCCGGCCCCGCCAACCCAAAACAAATCCAAGACTGTCAAGCAGAATGGATTTACCAGCGCCCGTTTCACCCGTTAGAACGTTAAGACCTGAGGAAAATTCAAGTGATAGATGATCAATGATCAACATATCGCGAATGTCCAAACCACGCAGCATGTCGCGATCCGCCCCTTACAACCACTGACCTTTTAGCACTTGGCGATGCACTTTTTGCAGCCATCCCGTGCCGATCAAACGTGGCTTAAGCCCCTGATCCGTCAATAATTTATAACTGCTGTCATACCATTCGGTTGATTGGAAGTTATGGCCCAAAATGGCCCCCGCAGTTTGCGCCTGATCCGTCAGACCAAGCGATAAATACGCCTCAACCAAACGATGCAGGGCCTCAGCCGTATGTGTGGTGGTTTGGAAGGATTCAACAACATTGCGGAAACGGTTGATGGCGGCGGCATAGTTTTTGCGCCCAAGGTAGAAACGCCCAACCTCCATCTCTTTGCCAGCAAGGTGATCAAAGGCAAGGTCGAATTTCAAATTGGCAGAACGTGCATATTCGCTGTCAGGATATTGTTCAATGACAATGCGAAATGCTTGTAATGCCTGACGTGTAATTTTTTGATCGCGCCCAACATCAGCGATTTGGTCGTAATAAGACAATCCAATCAAGTATTGCGCATAGGCCGCGTCCTCTTCGGCAGGGTAGAAATCAATGAACCTTTGCGCCGCTGCGCGGGTTTCATCGTAAGCGCGGTTTTCATGATGGGCGTAGGCTTGCATCATCATGGCTCGTTGGGCCCATGCCGAATAGGGATAAAGGCGTTCTACCTCTGAAAAGAAAAAGGCCGCATCAGCAAACCGTCCACGGTCCACTTCGTATTCACCACGCTCATAAATTTGATCGGGGCCAAAACCTTCGACGTCAACGAATGTTGCAGTTTTCGAACCAGAGCAACCCGCAACAGCAAAGAGCGTCACGAAAGCAGCAATTCGAAATGCGTATAAGCGGCCTGTTGTCATCTATTTCCACTTTATCTTTTGGGTCAGCTTAACCGACGATTATGGGATGATCTAGCATAGAAAAAAGTAACGCAAAATGGTTGTTACAGATTGCATACAAAAAACCGCCCAAGGAAATGAATTAATGTGGGCTATCGCCTAGGCGACGGCACAAACTTCGTCCAAGTGTGCGCCCGCCCCAGGAAGCAACGCCGCGGTGTCATGATCGCATGTCACAACTTCGAAACACTTCGAGTTAGCAAACATCGCGCGCAATAAGGAATTGGTTAATGCATGGCCCGCGCGATGCCCGACGTAACGCCCGATAATCGGTGCGCCCGCCAATGCCAGATCGCCAAGTGCGTCCAACATTTTGTGACGCACAGCCTCATCCGCGTGGCGCAGACCACCGGGCGACAAAATCTGATCCCCGTCCACAACAACAGCGTTTTCCAACGTTCCACCAAGGGCAAGGCCATTGGCACGCATCGTTTCAACATCACTGTTGCGGCAGAACGTACGGCTATCACACAACTCTCGCACGAAAGACCCATTGGAAAGGTTCAATGATTTCGATTGTTTCCCAATCGCCCGATCCGCAAAATCAATAGCAAATTGCATTTCTGGTGCATCGGAGGGCTCAAAACGTGCCCACCCCTGATCGGTTTTGAATTCAACAGGTGCCAAAATTCGGATTGCACGCACAGGTACATCCAAGGCAACAACCCCAGCCCCAAGGATCGCACGCACAAAAGGAACCGCGCTGCCATCAAGGATTGGGAATTCTGGTCCATCGACCTCGATCAATGCGTTGTGCACGCCACAGCCCGCAAGTGCCGCCATAACGTGTTCAACTGTGGACACCTCGCCCCCCAGATCATTCACCAATTTTGTGCATAACTGCGTTTGTTCTACGTTATCCCAACGCGCCGCGATCAACGGATCGCCGATGGTGATATCGGTTCGTTTAATCCATATGCCGTGATCCGCCGCTGCAGGGTGAATGCGCAACGTCACAGGCGCACCAGAATGAAGTCCGATGTCCGAAAACGTCAATGATGTCGATAGTGTCGTTTGCACTTTGGTCCCTTACACGTGTCAGGAATGTATCCACAATCGTGTGGTAATGTTTAGGTCGCTAATATACAATTCAAACTTTGTGACTTTGTGTAACAAAGCCATTTAGCATAGGCGGATTTTCGCCATTCACGAAAAACCACCGCCTAAGCGATGGTTTTTAAAGAACTTTTTATGATTAGCGGCTTAGTTTGCCTGACGACGCAAGAATGCAGGAATTTCAATTTTTTCCTGTTCGTGTGAACGCTCGCTTTCCTCCGCGGTAGGCGTAGGTGCGCTCATTGCCGGCTGTGAACGGACCGATGGCTGGGTCTTGGGTGTGGATTCAGACCCACCTGACATGCGATTGATCAGGGATCCGATGCCAAAACGCGGACGCTCTGACTCGGCAGGTTCTTCTTCGACCTGCTCGGGCGTGCGTGCAACACCTGTGTTCTGAACTGCTGTCCGCAAACGGGCCATCGCATCCTCGGATGGTGTGCCTGGTGCTGGTGCTTTGGGGGCGACAAATGCTTCGGTTGCATCTTCTGCAACTTCTGGCTGATAGGCAGGTGCAGGTTCGTCTGACGCTGTCGGTTGGAACTCTGAAGCGGGCGCAAACATTGGCTTGGCCTCTTCCGCTGCTGCTGCGGGGCTTGCATCAAACAGGCCCGGTTCTTCTGCTGCAACGGCTGGCTCTGTTTCTGCAACTTCCTCGACAACTGGAGCCGCAGGTGTGAATGCCGAGTCCGCGCGGGTTGGAAAAGGAATGTCCGCCGCGTTTTCACTTACGTCGATGCCTGTTGCAACAACAGAGACGCGCATGACACCGCTGACATCCGGATCAAGCGTTGAACCAACGATGATATTCGCATCTGGGTCCACTTCTTCGCGGATACGGTTTGCCGCCTCGTCCAATTCAAATAAGGTCAGATCATAACCGCCCGTGATGTTGATCAAAACGCCACGTGCGCCACGCAGGCTGATTTCGTCCAACAATGGGTTTGCAATGGCTTTTTCGGCGGCTTGCTTGGCGCGATCTTCGCCCTCTGCCTCGCCCGTGCCCATCATCGCCTTGCCCATTTCGTCCATCACGGCGCGGACATCGGCGAAATCAAGGTTAATCAAACCAGGACGCACCATTAGGTCCGTTACACCCTTTACACCTTGGTATAGAACATCGTCCGCCATGCTGAAAGCTTCGGTAAAGGTGGTTTTTTCATTCGCAAGCCGGAACAAATTTTGGTTTGGAATAATGATCAATGTGTCGACCATTTTCTGCAACGCTTCAACACCCGCTTCGGCCTGACGCATACGCTTGACACCCTCAAACTGGAACGGTTTCGTGACAACACCAACTGTTAGGACACCCAGTTCACGCGCCGCTTGTGCGATGATTGGCGCGGCACCTGTGCCTGTGCCCCCGCCCATCCCAGCAGTGATAAAGCACATATGCGCCCCTGCCAGATGATCAACGATTTGTTCAATACTTTCTTCGGCTGCGGCTGCGCCCACTTCTGCACGTGCGCCTGCGCCCAATCCTTCGGTGACCTTTACGCCCAATTGGATGCGCGATGCTGATTGATTTTGTTGCAAGGCCTGCGCATCAGTATTCGCGACAACGAATTCAACGCCTTCCAGTTGCTTTTCAATCATGTTGTTCACAGCATTGCCGCCAGCACCGCCAACGCCAAACACCGTGATGCGTGGTCTTAATTCATTTTCTTCGGGTACCGATAGATTCAATGCCATGTCACTTGTCCGCCTGATTTCCCAGTTTTCTGGGTTAATTTCGCCTATATACCCCTAAGTATACCTCTGATCTAAGCGAAGGTCACGCAAAAAACGCAATTTTTACGCAAAATATAGTGAAAAACATCGAAAAGTCGCCCTATCTGGCCAAGATCGCAAGAATTTGTGGTTACCAATTCTCTTTGAACCAACGAAGCGCTTTGCGAATGGAGCGTGCGCCCAATTTTTGCGCAGGCACTTCAAAATCCCACCATTCATCTTGGGGGTGCGCCGCAAACAGGGAAACGCCCACCAATGCCGAACAACTGGGCCCTGAATAGGCTTGTGGCAATCGATGAATACGCAAGGGGCGGCCAAGGCGCACCTGCTGACCCAAAATACGGCTGGCCAAGGTATCCATACCGGGCACCTGGCTGGCGCCACCTGTCAAAACGATTTGCTGACTGGGCAAATGTTCAAACCCAGCCGCATCCAGATGTGCGCGCACTTCTTCTAAAATCTCTTCAACCCGCGGGCGCATAATTCCGATCAATTCGGTGCGGCTGATGGTGCGGCGATCATGTTCCCAATCGCCTGTATCCCCGCCAATTTCAATCATGTCACGGTCATCCATACCAGTCGCCATCAAACCACCACTGCGTGTTTTAATACGCTCGGCTGTGGCGATGGGCACCTGTAGGCCCATCGAAATATCGCGCGTTACGTGATCCCCGCCCAAACGGACCGTATCGGCGTAAATCATGTGTTTTTTCATGAAAATGGACAGGGATGTGGTGCCTCCGCCCATATCAATGCAGGCTGATCCCAACTCTTGCTCATCCTCAACTAAAGAGGCCATGCCGCATGCATATGCGGATGAGGCGATCCCCGCCAATTCCAAATCACAGCGTTTGATACAATAGGCCAAATCAAGGATTGATTTTTCGCTGACCGTTAACATGTGCATATCGGTCGAAAGCTCTTTACCGATTTGCCCACGCGGATCGGACAGTCCCGAACGATGATCCAATGCAAAATTCACAGGTTGCGCATGCAACACCTCACGCCCTTCGCCATAGGCGGGGACATCGCAGGCTGATAAAACTTCGGCAATGTGCTGTTCGGTTACAAATTGATCCTCGACCGTGATTTGTCCCGCCAATCCATATGACCGCGGCGCACCGCCTGAAAAGGATGCAATCACATGATCGACGCGCACGCCTGCCAGTTTTTGCGCAGATTGTAATACCGTGCGAATGGCGCGTTCCGCTTCGGGCATAGAAACAACCTCGCCAAACTCAATGCCGCGCGAACGTGTTGTGGCCGATCCGATAACGCGGAACCCTGATTGCCCGGCCATTGGCCCCACGGTTTCAGCATCGATGTTGCGATCCACACCATCAAAGCGCAGGATCAGACACCCAATCTTGGTGCTGCCCACATCCAAAACAGCAATCACGCCGCGCTGAAGTGCGGCTTTGCGCATGGATCGCATTGCACGTTGAGCATCATAAAAATCGGTCATTGATCGGCTCCACTACTCTTTATTTGCCGCAAAAGCACGCTGGATGTACCATCGTTCAGGCGCAGCGTTGGACGTTCGCTTAAACGCATATCCACAACGCTAATCGCGCGATCCAGCAACTCTTGGGTATCATTTAAAATCAAAACTTTTTCTAAGGCCTGCACGGCATCTTCGGCGGGCAACATGATGCGTTGGTTGCGATCCAACGCCAAATCCCAGCGCCGCTCGCCTACATAGATCAAACCGCGCAACCGATCCGCAAGGGGCATTGCACTGGCCAATAACGTGCGTGCCTCAGCAATATTTTTATCCGCCCCTTCACCCGCGACCAATGGCAAACTGGGATAATCCATGCGGGCAGTAATCGAACGCACATAGTGACCCGTTTCATCAAGCAATTCTAAACCATCCCGCTTGCGCCACACAAAGGCAGGTTTGCGTTCGCTCACATCAATAAACAAAATGCCATCTCGCACCTGAAGCGATGCATCGGCCACGGGGTCCAGTTCAACCAAAATTTTGCGCATCTCTTGCACATCAAGGGAAAAGGAACTGATCGGGAAATCAACGGGCAGAACTTCGCGAATATCTTCTTCCAGTGTCGGACCCGCGCCTGAAATTTGTGCAGCACTCACCTTGAATTCGGGACGTTCGATAATGCTGCGATGCACATCATCCGCAAAAGCACGCAAATTTTCGCGGTGCTCTTCGTCTGCGAAATATAGACCCACGGCAAGCGCCAAAACAAACCCAGGAATTCCGTAAAACACCAACCGACGCAACAGCGGCGTCAGCATAAACCGCATAAGCCGATAGGACAGCCGCGATGGTGCAGGGTCATGCACGTTGGTATATCGTGTCCCTAACGGTCGCATGAGGCATCCTTTATCATCCAATTACACAACTCTGCGAAACCGATCCCCATTTTTTGCGCCTGCTCCGGCACCAAGGATGTGGGAGTCATGCCGGGTTGTGTATTCGTTTCCAACAGGAACAAACCATCGCGCCCGCGCGTATCATCCCAACGAAAATCCGTGCGACTAACACCTTTGCATCCCAAGACCTGATGGGCGCGCAGGGCAAAATCCTTGCAGGCCTGCGTGATATCAGCGGGAATATCGGCCGGAACCACGTGATAGGATCCGCCATCGGCATATTTGGCGTCATAATCATACCAACCATCGGTGAAAATTTCGGTCACGCCCAATGCACGATCCCCCATTACCGTTGTGGTCAATTCGCGCCCTGCCAAATAGGCCTCGACCATGACAGTGTCGGGCATATCATCCGACAAATGGGGTGGCGAATTAGCATCTTCGTTTACAATGTAAATCCCGACCGAGGATCCCTCGTTATTGGGCTTAACCACATAGGGCGGGGCCATCACATGTGCGCGCTGCACCTGATCACGCTCGGCAATCACACTGTGTGCAATGGGTAGGCCCGCGGTTTCGAACACCTCTTTGCTGCGCTGTTTGTCCATGGCAAGAGCCGAGGCCAAGACACCAGAATGCGTATAGGGAATGCGGAGCCATTCAAGAATACCCTGAACACAGCCATCTTCGCCCCAACGCCCGTGCAATGCATTAAACACAACATCAGGCGCAATTTGCGTCAAATCAGCAGCTAGCGTTGGCGCGGCGTCCAACTCTGTCACATTATATCCTGCTTCACGCAAAGCCGCGGCGCATTCACGCCCGCTGACAAGGGACACTTCGCGCTCGACCGAAGGGCCACCCATCAAAACCACGACTTTGGGATCTGTCCTGCTCGACATACCCGAATTCGCCTCATGTCATTGGCCATTTTGGCCTTATTATTGGTGTCGCAACTTATGCTGCGTTATTTTGGGGCTGGCTCGCCAACCCGCATGATTTCCCATACTAACTCTATTCCTGCGTTTTGGAAAACCCTTTTTCGGACTAATTCACCTAATCCTTCTAGGTCAGCGGCGCTGGCACCGCCTGTGTTAATCATAAAATTGGAATGCTTTTCGCTCATCTGTGCCCCGCCAAGGGTTGCACCACGCAGGCCCGCATCATCAATCACCCTCCACGCTTTCAGGTCGTGCGTGTCATCCGCGCGCCCTGTGCTGGAAAATCCTGCGGGGTTGCGGAAGGTGCTGCCCGCACTGCGTTCCTTGGTCGGTTGGGTTTCATCACGTTTGCGCAATTGTGCGTCCATTTTGGCATGCAACGCCTCTGCCTGATCCGCTGGGGCGCGAAACACCGCCTCTGTGATGACGGCACCTTCGGGGATGTCGCTTTGACGATACTCAAACGTGATCTGATCACAGGTCAGCGTGATCACTTCACCCTGACGGGTGACAAGTGTGGCCTGAACAAAGTGGTCGGCCACATAGGATCCATAACACCCTGCATTCATCCGCACCGCCCCGCCGATGGATCCGGGGATTGTGCGCAGGAATGTCAGATCGCGCCCCTGATCCGCCGCACGCCGCGCCACATGGGCATCAAGCGCCGCCGCACCCGCGGTGATCAAATCGTCCTGAACAGTGATTTGATTAAACCCCCGCCCCAGACGGATCACGACACCACGCACCCCCCCATCGCGCACGATTAAATTACTGCCCACACCCAAGGGAAAGACGGGAATATCGTCAGGCAAAGCGCGCACAAAATCAGCCAGATCATCCGTGTCCGCAGGTTGAAAGAAATACTCCGCAGGACCGCCCACACGCAACCACGTCAAATCTGCCAACGAACGGTTTTCGGACAATGCGCCGCGTGGTTCTGGGATGCTGTTCATGGCCTGCTCCTGTCGTTGCATGTGATATGCAATATTCATCGAAGCACCGCAATAAAAACCCGCGCAAGCCACTTTCGTCAACGTTGGATCGATTCACAAGCCGACCGCGGGTGGCGTGAATGCGCCGGCCATGGAGGCGGTCGGCGAATGGCCAATCTAACGATTGGCTAAATACATTGCACGACCTTTATTTCCCCAACCGGTCGGGCAATGCATTGGCCCATGCGGAAATTGTACCTGCGCCAAGGCAAACGACGATATCGCCCGATTGCGCATGGGTGCGCACCAAATGTTTCAAGTCGTCTTCATTCAGAAGCGCGCTGGCGTGGCGGTGTCCGTGGCGGATGAGTCCCGCGACTAAATCATCTCGGCTTGCCCCCTCAATCGGGTCTTCGCCTGCGGCGAACACTTCGGCGATGGCGACCACATCCGCCTCATTAAAACAGGTGCAGAAATCTTCGAATAGGGAATGTAGGCGCGTGTAGCGGTGGGGTTGATGAACGGCAATCACACGGCCATCGGATGCCTGACGCGCGGCCTTTAGCACCGCGGCGATTTCAACGGGGTGGTGGCCGTAATCATCAATGATGGTGACGCCATCCACCTCACCCACTTTGGTAAAGCGGCGATTGACTCCTTTGAAGTTTTCAAGGGCGGATTTGATCTCGGCCTCTTTCACACCTAAATGACGTGCAACGGCAATCGCCGAAAGGACGTTTGACACATTGTGATCCCCCGTCATGGGCAGGCGCAGGCCACGGATTGCCGTTTCATCCTCTTGAAATTCGACATCAAAATGGGCCGAACCACCCGAATAGGTCAGGTTGACAGCACGCACACCGGCCTGTGCGTTAAACCCATAGGTTACAACCCGACGATCCGAAATGCGGCCCACCAGCGATTGTACCTCTGGGTGATCGGTGCAGCAGATAGCCAAACCATAAAAGGGGATGTTTAACACAAAATCATAAAACCCCTGACGCAGGTTTTCGATGCTACCCCAATGTTCCATATGTTCGGGATCAATGTTTGTAACAATCGCGATTGTGGCCGGCAGGCGATTGAATGTTCCATCGCTTTCATCGGCCTCTACCACCATCCATTCGCCCTGCCCCATGCGCGCGTTGGATCCATAAGCGTGAATGATCCCGCCATTGATCACCGTTGGATCAATACCACCCCCATCCAGCAGGGTTGCCACCATGGTTGTTGTGGTGGTTTTGCCATGCGTTCCCGCAACCGCAACATTGGATTTCATGCGCATCAATTCGGCCAACATTTCCGCACGGCGCACGACGGGCAACCCCATCAATCGCGCCTGATCCAATTCGGCGTTACCTGTTTTGATCGCCGATGAAATCACCACCACTTCGGCGTGTTCCAAATTTTCAGCGCGTTGTCCGATGAAAATCGTGGCCCCCAAATCGGCCAAACGCTGGGTGATCTTGCTTTCTTTTAAATCTGAGCCTTGCACGCGGTAGCCAAGATTTAACAAAACCTCGGCGATCCCCGACATCCCAATGCCGCCAATCCCCACGAAATGAATGGGTCCAACATCGGTGGGAAGCTTGGTTGCGGCTGCGTTCATTTAGCTGTCTTTCTTTATCACTGTTTGGATCAAATCCATCAGGCGCTGTGTGGCGTCAGGCACGGATGTTTTTAAAGCGGAACTTGCCATTTGGCTGGCCCGCGCGGGATCGTTGAAAATCGCCTCAAGCCTCGTTGTTAAATCATCGACATGAAAATCAACTTCGCGGATCAATTCGGCAGCTCCCGCAGTCACCAATCCCATGGCATTTGCACTTTGCTCATCTCGAATAGAAATGGCCAAAGGTACAAGCAGTGAGGGGCGTCCAATCACCGAAATATCTGCAACGGTTGAAGCCCCTGCGCGTGAGATGACTAATTGAGCCTCGCTCATCCGCGTGGGGATGTCATCGAAAAACGGACGCACATCTGCGGGGATGTTTTGTTCTGCATAATAGGCCTCGACCCGCTCTTGGTCTTCTGGGCGGGCCTGATGGAACACGCGGATATGGGACAACATCGGCATAGGCAGGCCCACAATCGCGGGTGGCACCACATCTGACAGAATACGCGCACCCTGTGATCCCCCCAGAACAAGGATTGACATCGGATAATCGCCAGGTGGAATATACCCCGCTCCTGCCCGTTCGGCGATGGCCGCGCGTACGGGATTGCCCACATGATGGCCTGTAATTTTGTCCGACATTTCGGTGGGCCATGTGCCACAGGCCACCGCATTCATGACGGGTGCAAACAATTGGTTCACGCGGCCCAAGACACCGTTTTGTTCATGCACCATGCGGGGAATACGCAAAATCGTTGCAGCCGTCAGCGCGGGGATCGAAGGATATCCGCCAAAGCCGATCACAATTGTGGGACGATCGACAATCATCTGCGCCAGCGCCATCAAACTGCCGCCTGCAATCTGAAACGGAACCAAGGCCTTGGACAAAATACCGCCGCGGGCAAAGGTCCCTGATTTTAAAACTTTGACCTGAACCGCATCGGGAAATCCACCCACATAGCGTGCGCCGCGCTGATCGGTGGTCAGCTTCACCCGCCACCCTGCCTCTAACAATGCCTCGGCCAGGGCCTGTGCGGGGAACATATGTCCGCCTGTGCCACCTGCTGCTAAAATCGCCAAAGGCGCTTTGGTCATTATCGATATCCGTTAATTACATCTGCGATGTTCTTTTGCGGGCGTGCGCGCGTAAATGCAAGCAACATTCCAAGCGCAATGCCCCCCGCAATCAGCGAAGATCCGCCATAACTGATGAAGGGCAATGTCATCCCCTTCGCTGGGAGCAGACGCACCGCAACCCCCATGTTGATCACCGCCTGAACACCAAAGGAACAGGCCAAACCCGCACCTGCCAATCGGATGAACGTATCGCGTTCCCGCATCAGGCGAGAAAGGGATACCAAAACAATGCTGGCATAAATTGTGATGATGATTGCCACCAAAACAAATCCATATTCCTCGGCCGCGACAGCAATGATAAAATCCGTATGCGCATCAGGCAGGGACCATTTCACCTGCCCCTCGCCCACACCAACGCCGAAAAACCCACCCTCTTGGATCGCGTTTGTGGCATATCCCAATTGTGTGCGCGGATCGACATCAGGGGACAAAAATCCATCAATGCGGCGGGCAAAATGTTCAGAATACTGATAGGCAAGCGTGCCGCCAAAAAGGACCAACCCCGCCATGCCCATCAACAAAAGAATTGGCGCCCCCGCTACGAAATACATCACACCCCAGGCAAACAATACCAGACAGGCCTGACCAAAATCGGGCTGCAGGGCCAGCATCACAGCGATGCACATCGCCAAGATAAATGAATACATGCGCCCAGGGGGGCCATTGATTTCCTGCGCGGCGGCCAACATCCATGCGCTGACCACCACAAACCCGGGCTTTAAAAACTCAGAAGGCTGAAGCGAGGCAAAGCCCAGCGCATACCAACGCACCGCCCCTTTGCCAAAATCAGTGCCAAATACAGGCAGCAATGCCACCGCGATAAAGGCCGCAATAAATCCCAGTACCGCCAAACGGCGCACCAATATGGGGGACATCATGGATGTGACAAACATCGCAATCAGGGCCATGCCCCCAAACACCGCCTGTCGCTGCACATAGTGGAACGGCGCAAATCCGTTTTTCTCGGCCAAGGGCGGCGAGGCCGCAAGGCCCAGCAAAATACCGACTGAAAACAATAACATAACGGACATCAGTGTCCATTTGTCAACGGTGCGCCACCATTTGGAAAGAATGGGTTCCCCCTTGGATACGGGGACGGAACCATAGACCATTTCAGTCATGGGTTTTGCCTTTTACTGCCTCTGACATGTCCCGTTTTCGGGATCGTTGTCATATTGATAACGAATTTTGCCCCATCTGGCCAGATAAAATGCATCCCCCTTGCCAATTCGGTTGAAAACCGCCACGAGGGGGACATGCGATTTGAAACCATCATAATTGGCGCGGGTGCGGCGGGCATGATGTGCGCAGCCCATGTGCGGGATGCGCTGGTCCTTGATCATGCCAAGGCCGCGGGTGAAAAAATCCGTATTTCAGGCGGTGGGCGGTGTAATTTCACGAATATCTACGCCAGTGCAGAAAATTTCCTGTCCGAAAACACCCATTTCGCGAAATCCGCATTGGCACGGTATACCCAATGGGATTTCATTGATTTGGTTCAGCGCTACGACATCCCATATCACGAAAAAACCTTGGGTCAGTTGTTTTGCGATACCTCGGCCAAGGATATCATCGCCATGCTGCGCGATTTGATGAAAGCGGCAGGGGCAGAGCTTTGGTTGAAAACCTCTGTGACTTCGGTGCGCAATGAAAACGGCATCTTTACCTTGGACATCCTTAAGGGGGAGTGCACCGAAACTTTGACCTGCAAAAACCTGGTCCTTGCCACTGGCGGCAAATCCATTCCGAAAATGGGGGCCACGGGTTTTGCCTATGACGTTGCCACACAATTCGGGATGCGGGTCACTGAAACGCGCCCCGCACTTGTGCCGTTTACGTTTTCTGACGGGCGGTTTGCGGAAATCTCGGGCGTCTCGCTCCCCGTTCGGGCGCAGGCGGGCGCGGGTGTGTTTGACGAGGCAATGTTGTTCACGCACCGCGGCCTGTCAGGTCCAGCCATCCTTCAAATCAGCAGCTATTGGGCCGAAGGGGCCGACATCACCCTAAACCTAACCCCCGATGGCACCACCATGACCGCCCTGCGCGATCAACGCCAAATCAGCGGACGGCGCAATTTCAAAACCGAACTGGCCACCCACCTGCCCGCGCGGCTGGTCGATCATCTGGCGCAGGATTTGGATTTAACGGGCAATCTGGCCGATTGGTCCGATGCACGGCTGAGTACCCTGTTTGACAAATTGCAAAACTGGTCCCTGCGCCCCAGCGGGTCCGAAGGGTACCGCACGGCCGAGGTTACATTTGGCGGCATCGCAACCGAAGAAGTGTCGTCAAAATCCATGATGTCCAAACGGGTTCAGGGATTGTACATCGTGGGTGAGGCGATGGATGTCACAGGCTGGCTGGGCGGCTATAACTTCCAATGGGCCTGGAGCAGTGGCATGGCCGCCGCCCGCGATATTATGGCAGTGTAAAGAAAATCCGCGCGTCAAGTTATTCCCTGCCAATCAATAGATTGCAGATCAACTAAATATTCCCTTAACATCCAATAAAGACGGCGCACGCTGCGCACCGACGTAATACCGACACCTTACAGATGTGATACTGACGTTAGGATTTGGGGGAAATCAAGGAGAAAGGGCGTGGGTGATTTCGATGAAATCCTGCCCCCTAAGTTCGAAATTGTCGTATTGATCAAAGCTTGCCGCCGCAGGGGCAAGCAGCACTGTGTCCCCTGTTTCTGCGTCCCGTGCCGCCGCCCGAACGGCCGCCTGCATGGTTGTGCACACCTCGGCCGTCACCCCAATTTGGCGGGCGAATTCCGCAGCCTCTCGTCCAATGACATAAGCCTTTTTCACCGATGTTTTGGCGATGTCCTGCAGGGCGTCAACACCCCCCTCTTTCATCAGACCACCGCAGATCCAGCGGATGTTTTTAAACGCCCCCAATGCCTTGGCCGCGGCATCAATATTGGTGGCCTTGCTGTCGTTGATATAGCGCACCCCATGGATTTCACGAACAAATTGTGAACGATGTGCCAGACCCGCAAAGGAGTTAAACCCTTCTTCAATCACGCGTGGGGCAAGGCCAAGGGTGCGCAATGCGCCATAGGCCGCGCAGGCGTTTTGGTGGTTATATGCGCCGGGCAATCCCGTAATATTGCGCAGATCGATTGAGGCGACTTGGCGCGTTTTGCGATATTCCGACAAGAACCCTTTTCGCGCAAAAACATACCAGCCAGGGCCATCAAGCTTTTGCCCAGCGCTGATGCGAATAACTCGATCATCCACGCGTGCTTGGGACAGTTGGTTGGCCAAAAATCGCCCCTCAACCTCATCCACACCAATAACGACGCGGTCTGGTCCCCCCTCAATAAACAGGCGCCGCTTGGCCGCCACATAGCCCCCCATCCCCCCATGCCGATCCAAGTGATCTGCCGAGATATTCGTCCACACCGCAACGTCTGGTGTCAGGGATCGTGCCAGCTCGGTTTGGTAGCTTGAAAGCTCTAGAACAATTACCTCACCATCATGTGCGGGATCAAGGTCAAAGACGCCAAGGCCAATGTTTCCCGCCAGTTGGGTTGGACGGCCTGAGGCCTTTAAAACATGGTGGATCAGGGCGGATGTGGTGGATTTTCCGTTTGATCCTGTGACCGCGACAACTTTGGGTACCATATCAAAATCAAGCCATCCTGACTGCGCAAAGGATTGGAAAAACAATCCAATGTCATTGTCTAAAATCACGCCCGCCTGCAGTGCGGCCGCGATGATGGGATGTGGTTTGGGATAAAGATGCGGGATACCAGGCGAGGTGATCAGGCAATCAATGGTGGTCCAATCGGCGCGGTGCAGGTCTTGAACCTCTAGGTCCTCTTCGACTGCCCGTGCGCGTGCCCGTTCGTTGTCGTCCCATACAACGACATCCACACCGCCCGCAGCCAAGGCCCGCGCCACGCCAAGCCCCGAGCGCCCCAGCCCAAGGACCGCATATCGTTGACCTGTTAATCCACCTATTGCGATCACGTCAGGCTCCTTATCTGACCTTAAGCGTGGCCATACCGATCATCGCCAGAATCAGCGCGATGATCCAGAAACGGATCACGATTTGGGGTTCGGCCCATCCCTTTTTTTCGAAATGGTGATGGATGGGCGCCATTAGGAACACACGCTTACCTGTGCGTTTGAAATAAAGCACCTGAATTATGACAGAAAGCGCCTCTACCACGAACAAACCACCAATGATGGCCCAGACGATTTCGTGTTTGGTGGCAACTGCAATCGCGCCCAATGCCCCACCAAGCGCAAGCGATCCGGTATCCCCCATGAACACCGCCGCGGGGGGTGCGTTATACCACAAAAACCCAAGGCCACCGCCAATCAATGCAGAGCAGAAGATCAGGATTTCACCCGTACCCGGCACATAATGAACATCCAAATATTCGGTGAAATCCACACGTCCCACGGCATAGGCAATAACACCCAATGTACCCGCTGCGATCATGGATGGCATGATGGCCAATCCATCCAATCCATCCGTTAAATTCACCGCATTGGCAGATCCGACAATCACCACCATCGCAAAGGGAATGTATAGAAACCCAAGATTGATCAGAGTATCCTTAAATACAGGCAGAGCCAGTTGATTTTGCAAATCTATCGGATGCGCCCATGCGCACGCAAGCGCGGCCAGCGCTGCAATCAAAAACCCTAACCCAAGGCGCAATTTCCCAGAAACGCCCGCAGTATTTTGTTTGCTGACCTTTGCATAATCATCGGCAAATCCGATCAATCCAAAGGATACAGTGACCATCAAAACAACCCAGACAAACACATTGTCCAACCGCGCCCACAACAATGTTGCTGTAATCAATGCAGATAAGATCAGCAGGCCGCCCATGGTTGGCGTCCCCGCTTTGACAAAATGGCCCTCAGGACCGTCGCCGCGGATGGGCTGTCCCTTGCCCTGTTTGCGGCGCAAGACGTTGATCAGTGGACGGCCAAAGATGAACCCAAAAAACAGTGCCGTGAAAAAGGCACCCCCCGCACGGAACGTGATGTAGCGAAAGAGGTTAAAGAAATCACCGCCATCAGAAAGCGCCGTGAGAAGATAAAGCATCGTTAGGGTCCTTTGTTGTCCATGGGCGGATGGCCTAATTCTTGGAGTGCGTCAACAACTTTGCGCATATTCGTGCTGAGTGATGCCTTTAGCAACACGGCATCCCCTGCCTGAACCAAATGCGCGACCTGCGCGGCCATGGCGGCGCTGTCCTCATAATGCTGCCCGCGTTTTCCGTCAGGCAACACATCGTGTAGTGATTTCATCAAGGAACCCACTGTGTGAATGGTGTCAATGGCATCTGTGCAGGGCCAATTTGCAACCTCACGGTGAAAGTCGTGTTCTTTTTCGCCCAACTCTTTCATGTCACCCAAAAAGGCGATTTTTCTAGATGCATCTGCCTCTGCCAGTACTTGCATCGCGGCGCGCAGCGAGGTTGGGTTTGCGTTATAGGCGTCATCGATCAGATCCAGCGCGCCGCCATTGATGTTCAATGTGTGACGCGCCCCGCGCCCGCCCACAGGATTCCACGCGGCCAAACCTTTTGCCGCGGTTATGCGATCTGCGCCCAAATACCCAACGGCCAGTAATGCACCCAGCGCATTCATCGCAAAATGGCGTCCTACAGAGCTAATCGTCACGGGATATGTTGCGGCCTCTACCTGCAATAGGGCATGGGTTTCTACGCCCTTAACATGGACATCAGAAAGCGACGCGTCAGCTGCTGCTGCCCCGAACCAACGTGTGGTTACATCCTTTGTGTAAGTTTCAATCACCTTGGTACAGGTGGTATCCGCATTCATGATCGCAACACCATTTGGCACCAACCCATCAATGATTGAGGCCTTTTCGAGCGCAATTCCGTTGATGTCCTCAAAGGCTTCTAAATGCACCTCTGCCACGGTGGTGACCATTGCGACATCTGGGGCCGCCATTTTTGTAAGTGGCGCGATTTCGCCGGGATGGTTCATGCCGATTTCGATCACCGCAAATTCCGTATCCGCTGGCATCCGCGCAAGCGTTAGGGGAACGCCCCAGTGATTGTTGTAGCTGGCAACCGAAGCATGGGTTTTTCCGCATGCGCCCAGCATGTGGCGCAACATCTCTTTCGTAGATGTTTTTCCAACCGATCCCGTCACCGCGATCACTTTGGCCTTGGTGCGCGCCCGCGCGGCACGACCCAAATCCTCAAGCGCTGCTTGAACATCTGCTACGATCAACAGGGGTGCCGTGTCATCCACCCCATCGGGAACGCGCGACACCAATGCGGCCCCTGCACCAGCGGCCAAGGCATCCGCAACAAAATCGTGACCATCCCGCGCGGCCTTTAGCGCAACAAATAAATCACCTGTTTGCAAGGTGCGCGTGTCGATCGACACGCCCGTGACGGCCCAATCCCCCACTGCCCCGCCACCTGTGGCAAAGGCCGCCTCCTGAGCGCTCCATAGTGTCATGACATTATCCCGTCCAACGCCTGCACTGCGACAGAGGCCTGTTCCACATCATCAAAGGGCAAAACGTCATCCCCGATAATCTGGCCCGTTTCATGCCCCTTGCCCGTAATGATCAAACCATCCCCTGCACCCAACATATCAACCGCGCGCAAGATCGCCTCGGCCCGATCACCGATTTCAAGGATATGTTGCACACCCTTTGCCCCCGCCATGACCATTTGACGGATTGTTGCGGGATCTTCACTGCGCGGATTATCGTCGCTGACAATCACAAAATCGGCGTTTGCCACCGCCTCAGCCGCCATAAGTGGGCGTTTCGTGGCGTCACGATCCCCGCCCGCCCCGATAATCGCAATCATGCGCCCCATCACATGTGGGCGAAATGCCTGTAGCGCTGTTTTGACCGCATCTGGGGTATGGGCATAATCCACATAGACCGACGCTCCATTTTCACGCGCTGCGGCAAATTGCATGCGCCCACGCACGGTTTCCAAATGTTCCAAAGTGTCAAAAACATGTGCGGGGTCTTCACCCGCCGCAATCACCAAAAGTGCGGCCATCAAAACATTGCCCGCCTGAAACCCACCAATGAGGTTCAAACGTTTTTGATAGGTTTTCCCCTGATAGGTGAAACGCACATCCTGACCCAATCCGTCAAAACGCGCCCCCTCTATCCGCAATTCGGCACGAACGTCATGGCCCATTCGGATCGTGCGTATGCCCCGCGCGATCAACTGATCGGCAAATGTGTTCAATGCAGGGTCGTCAATGTTGATGACAGCGGTCCCATCATCCGGCAACACGCGATCAAAAAGCCCCGCCTTGGCTTGAAAATAGGCATCGAATGTCTTGTGATAATCCAAGTGGTCTTGGGTAAAATTCGCAAATCCCGCTGCCTTGATGCGCACACCATCCAAGCGCCGTTGATCCAATCCGTGCGAGGATGCCTCCATCGCGGCATGGGTGATGCCTGCGGATTTCGCCTCGGACAACACGCGATGCAGAGTTAGGGTATCGGGCGTTGTGTGGCGCAAGGGCGTGGTAAAGGCACCTTCAACCCCAGTTGTGCCGATGTTCACCGCCTGTTTTTCCAACTCGGTCCAAATTTGGCGGCAAAAACTACTAATTGAGGTTTTGCCATTGGTCCCCGTCACAGCCACCATGGTTTTCGGCTGCCCCCCGTAAAACAGCGCAGCCGCGCGTGCAAAAGATGCCCGCACATCATGGGCGATGACAATTTTTGCAGGATCAACCCCTGAAATTTCGGCCATTCCCGCCGCAT
>Ga0255770_10000491_pt1 | contig 36770 bp, 25 predicted proteins | sample 071ome_22_FD_179968 | JGI IMG/M metagenome (GOLD analysis project Ga0255770, IMG submission 179968) | Coastal salt marsh microbial communities from the Groves Creek Marsh, Skidaway Island, Georgia - 071404AT metaG (version 2) | ecosystem: Environmental > Aquatic > Marine > Intertidal zone >...
AGCTCTCAGAGTTAGCTCTGATTCATGTCACATTCACACATATTATTCATTCACCTCCCAATGACCGCGAGTACCACCAATTCGCAAAATCAAACCTTCTTCACGAAGCTGTTTTATATTCTTTTCAACAGCAGTAGTGCTGATATCCAATATTTCAGCCAGCTGGGATCCTGAAATCTTGGGATTGGCTTTCATCTCAGTGAGAATACGTTCCTTGGTATTACCCAACTGATTACCCAACTGATTACCCAACTGATTACCCAACTCTTCGGAAGCAGGAAATTTCAGTAACTCAACCGCCACACCGCCGGAATTTTCCTCAATGAACGGCTCAGGCATTCCGGCCACCTTGCAGGCATCGGTAATTTTTTCGATACCCCGGCCCCAGGAATCTATGTAGCCGACCCGGTAGCACACCTCTGCAATCAGCGGGTTGCGGGGAATGGAGCGGTGCGATTGAAATAGCTTTTCGACAGTCAGTTCGAGCGGCAGCGTTCCGGCATTCCACAACGATAGCCGATCATCCATAACGCGGAGCTGCGTCATGCTGCCCATATAGTTGCGGTGCACCAGTGCATTGAGCAACATTTCTCGCAATGCCAGAACCGGATATTCCAATTCTTCAATGCGACGCAGTCCTTCAAATCGCACGGGTTTGATAAGGAATTTTCTCTCCAGCTGTTCCATCACATCGCGCAGTAGCTGAAAAAGATTGCCTTCGCACACTTCCTGAAAGCGCATATCCACCATGTCGAGCCCAAACCGACCAATTTTTACAAATAAGTTGGGATAAAACTCGCCAGGGTCTTTGCCAAACAACACCACCGCCGCATTGGTCAGACCTTTGTCAGTGAGAAGGTGAAGTTTCTTCAGCAATTCTCTACTGGAAAGCCCGGAAATATCAGGTAAACGTCCCGCAGTAACCGCATCTTTTTTGAAAAGCTCTATCGTCGCGTCGTCGATGTCATCCAGCGTTGCTTTTTCCTGGACAACCTGATCCCAAGTCATCCCCATCTTCTTCAGTAAAAAGTCGGTCAGCGCTTGGCCTTTCAGCTCCTGCTTAACCGCCCCCGATCTCCAGTAGTAGGAGCCGCGAAGAGAAATCGGCACGGTCGATGGTTCGACAATGATTTCCAGATAAGCTCCGCCGTCATCTTCCTGCAGATTAATATGCGGCATCAGCCCCAACTGATCCCGAATTTTATTTGGCAGATCCTCCAACAGCTTCTTGGCATTTTTCAGGTCAGTAACGTTGCCCGCATCATCCTTGCCGATAAAAATCCACCCTCCCTGCGCATTGGCAAAACCGCAGATCCATTTCAGGTAATCGTCGTGCCACGATTGCTTCCATTCGATGTCATGTGATTCTTTAGCCATAGGATGTGTCTCCCATTATACTCTTCGACTTGGTCACACAAATGATGGCCATGAAAAAGGTAAATCTGCCGTTGTTCATGCAATCGCCCTGAGCAGCTCAATCGCTCCTTCGATGTATAAAAAGAAAAATTCTTCTCCAAAGGTGGCCGTCCATGGCAGGCGAAGGTTACGATGGCTAGGGCCATAAAATTTTGCCGACTAATAAGCGAATACCGCGACTGATCGACTGGGGACAGAATTTAGTTTTCCATTTGGCTGATGACTGTTTCCCAGAGGGTTTCGTTGATCAGGGCTTTCTCCAGGGACGCCACTTCGGTGGTTTCTTCGGGGAGGTAGTCCAGCTTGAGGGGGAGTGTGATGCGCAGACGATTGCAGAATTCTCCCTGCGCCTGGTCGTAGGCAACGCTTCCGCCCAGGTGATAGGTCAGGACGGATATGGCCAACAGGTTCAATCCAAGGTGATGCAGGAGCGCATCGGTCGTGAAGAACGGATCCAGAATGGCACGTGTTCCCGAAATCGGGGTTTTATCGGATCCATCTTCCACGCTGATGCAGACACTGGATCCACTGGAACCCGATTTCTGGCTAAATACGACAATCCTGACCTTGGTGTTCTCTGGAATGTAAAGCAGCAGGTTTTGAATGATCAGGTCTTGGAGTTTCTGAAACCGTTTAGACTCGGAGACAATGACTTCAGGGTTTTCCAGGGTCTCAAAGCCTATTTCGATGCCTTTTTGTTGAAACTGCGATTCAAAGGATTTTAATGAGCTTTGGAGTACTGGAATGAGTTGGATCTCTTCGAGTGAGCTGGCATTGGGGCCTTCTTTCTCGGTGAATCCTTCCAATTGCAGCACGTTGACCACCCGATGGATCTGTTCCCGTGTCTGCATATACAGTTTGCGGTAGAGGTTCGGGTTGTTGAGTTCAGACAGTTGAAGGTCATCCATGGTCGGATTCAACGCGTCCAGTTCCATGAACGCCCTCACGGCATCCAGGGAATTTCGATACAAACGCGCAATGCCGGAGGCAAGTACGGTCAATCCAACCACCCGGTCCAGAATCAGGGTTTTATGCAACGCGGTGAATTTCTGCCGCATCAAACGGTCCCGCTCGTGGTGCACGAGGAAAAATTCCATGGCGCGTCGAAGAGTGATCTCCAAGTCTGCGACATCCCATGGTTTCGAAATGTATTTGTAGATGGCTCCCGTATTCACCGCATCGATCGCAGCTTCGAAGTCGCTGTAAGCGGTCACCAGGATACGTATGACATTGGGTTTGAGCGCCTGCACTTTTTCGAGTAGTTGCACACCTTTCTCCCCGGGCATGCGCTGGTCCGTGAGCAGAATGCCGATCTCGTTACGGTGTTCTTCGAATACGCTGTAACCATCCTTGGCGTTGGTTGCGACGAACACGCGAAATTTGGTCCCGAAAGCGCGTTGAAAGTACTTCAGGGACTTTTCTTCGTCATCCACATAGAGGATGGCAAACTTTTTGTAATCGTAGAGGTTGTCCATTTTTGCCGAATGTTAAAGTCTCAGCCTGTTGATTCTTAGTCGCTGACCAGGGCGTCCGGATCGGGAAAGATCAAATCAAATTCAGTAAATGCGAGGTGTTCGGCTTTGACTTTGATCGTGCCCTGGTGATTTTCCATAATTTTGTAGCAAATGCTCAGCCCCAACCCCATTCCTTCTCCGACATCCTTGGTCGTATAGAAAGGATCGAAGATCCGAGTGAGGTGGGCATCATCGATGCCTTGACCATTGTCCCGCACCAGAAGATGCACGCGACCGTTCTCCTTGAAACCTTTGATCCGGATGGATGGACCTTCGGTTCCTTCTGGAAACTCCTTGGAATTTAAGGAATCGGAAGCATTTTGCAATAAATTTACCAACACTTGCACGAGTTGATTCTCGTTGGCGTAGATTTCCAGGTTTTCCGGGACATCCTCAATCACTTCAAAGTGTTTCACCTCGTTACTCACCAATCGCAGCGATTTCAACGCAATGAGTTCCAAGGGGACACCTGTCTTTTGTTCGTTGTCCGGATGGCTGAATCCTCTCAAATCTTTCACAATCTGAGAAACCCGGGTGATTCCTTCTTCCACGTCGTTCAGGATGTCCCGAAAATCCTCCCGATCCTTTTCGGGAAGTTGATGTGAGAATTCCCGGAGCGTGTAGGACCCTGTTTTGGCGAAGTTCAAGGGATTGTTGATCTCGTGGAGAATGCCGGCGCTCATCTTGCCCAATGAGGCCATTTTTTCTGATTGAACCAATTGGGTTTCGGTCTCCTTCAATTCCTCCAGAGTGACTTCCAGTTTCTTCTTTTGCCGGGCCAATGAACGTTGAAAGAGGTAGGAGTCGGAAAGGTTCTTCAGGCGCACATGAATCTCGGCCGATGAAAATGGTTTGGTAAGGAAGTCGCTTGCTCCTGATTGAAGGGCAGATAGTTTGATGTCCTCATCCACACGCGCAGTGAGCAGGATGATTGGAATGTTTTCGGTGGACGTGTTCCGGCGAAGTTCCTGGCATACCTGAAGTCCGTCCTTCTCCGGCATCATCATGTCGGTCAGTATGATGTCGGGCAGGAATTGGCGTGCCTTGTCGATTGCCTCCTGACCATCCTGTGCCTCCATGATTTCATAATGGGTTTCGAGTTGGCTGCGAAGGAACCTCACCATATCGGGTTCATCATCCGCGACCAACAAGAGAGGACGGGATTTTCCACGAATCGGAAGCTCATTTCCCACCCGCGTCGGTTCAAGTGAAGCAACGGGAAACAGCTCGGCACGCCGGTACAGGTTCGCCAACCATTCTTTATTGCCGGTATCATCCTGGGAATCTCCCGAGTCAACCGATGCATTCGAAGCAATGGATTCGGAACGGCGCTCATCCTCTATTGGGTTGGAAGCAAGCCTGCCTTCCACATCGCCGCTTTCTTCGAACTGGTTTTCCGACTCCGATGCCTGCTGCATCCTCACAGGAAAACGCATAATGAACTCGGTCCCTTTCCCCTCTTCGCTCTGCACATCCACCGTCCCTTTCAGTAGGCCGACAAACTCTTTGACCAAGGCCAGACCAATGCCCGCACCTTGATGTTTTCGCTTGCTTGAATTGTCCACCTGCCAGAATCGATCGAATATGAATGCCAAGCTCTCCTTTGGAATACCAATTCCAGTGTCAGCTACTTCAATAACGATCTCGTCCTCCTCGGCAAAGGCTGAAACTCGCACCACACCTCCCGGACTGGTGAATTTCACTGCGTTAAAAATGAGGTTCAACAGCACTTTTTCCAATTTGTCACCATCAGTGTGAAATGTCAGATCAGCGTCATAGATATCCGACTGCACCTTGATACCCCGATCTTCCGCAGCTTTTCGCACCGAGGCGATGATTCCCTTGATGTAAGGTTCCACCTTCAGTTCCTGAGCGTTGATTTTCAATTTACCGGATTCCAGACGCACCAAGTCCAGCAAATCATTGATCAATTTCAACAAACGCATGCCATTGGCCTGCATGGAGTGCAATGTTTCCCTGACATCAGAGGAAAAGACGTTGTGTCCTTTGGCAATCAGGGATTCAAGGGGTGTCAACAACAAGGTGAGTGGTGTGCGCAATTCGTGACTGATGTTGGCAAAGAACCGGTTTTTGACGCGGTCCAATTCCTGGAGTTTCCGGTTGTTCGCTTCGAGCTGACGACGGTTTTCATCCAATTCGAAACGCAAGGCAAACTCACGCGAGCGATTGAGGTTGTAAAGAAAATTCCCGGTCATACTGATGATCCCGGTAAGCACGATAAAATAGAGGGAGTACATCAAAACCTTGGCCTCGGAAAGACTTGCCACGGAATCCGGGTGCACCAGACACGCTCCCAGGTAGAGAAGGATGCTGATGAATACCATACGGGTGGTGTCCGCAAGCCCCCACCGCATCAAGAATCCCACTCCGACCAACACCAGGTTAATCCCGGCATAGTAATCGGAATGCATGCCATCAGTTTCGAATATCATCCATGAGAGAAAAAAGATGGGAAGAATGACTTCAACAAGCCCCAGCGGACGATAAAATTTCCGGCCAAAAGGTTGCCCCAACAGCCACCAGATCATGCAGAGCAAAACGGAACATTCCAAGCGCAACCAAAAGAAGAATTCAAGATACCTTGGATACACCAGATAATCCAATACACCACCGAATGGCATAAATATAATTCCGAACAGACAAGCGATTCGATAATTCTGAATCACAAGAGGCAGCTCGTACTCGATCTGAGCACGATGCATCTCGGGAGTCAGTTGGACTTGCTGGGAAAGTCTCATTTAGGTTTTCGGACGACGTTGAACACGTTGACACCTGTCGAATCGTGATCCAAAGAGGAAGCACCCTCGGGCAGCTGATCGGGATTCAGACTGTTGAACGTTTCGTCATTACGGTAGACCAGATGCCAGTCCAGTATGAATTCCATGCATTTACGCGAAGGATTGCTGGCATGCACATTGGTGGTGATCATCAGTCCTTCGGGCGCAAGCAGATCGTAAAAAATGGAAGTCAATCTCTTGCAGATACGATCCGAGAGATAGTCAAAAAGGCCGGCACAATAAACAACGTCATAATGGTTTTTCGTGAACTCATCGGTCTCTTTGTGAGCCTCCTTGAGCACTTGATGCACACTTTTCAGTAAGGTGGTGATTTGAGTCGTCCTGCCGTGTTTGGTAACCAGCTCGCCGAATACTTGTTGAATGTTCCTCAATGTTTCCTCATTGAAATCCAGCAGAAGGATTTCAGCCTGATCGGCAATATCGTCTTCCAACAATTCCTGCAACTCACGTGCCGGCCCGCACCCCAAATTGAAAATACGGGCTTTCCTCCCGTGCTGTTCAGTGACTCTCCTGATTTCGCTCTTCAGGTTGTCTTTGAGATACTGGATTCGATTTTGGTGCGCAACCACCGGCGCTGAGTTCAAAAAGAACGTATTGAGAATCTTTGCAAACAAGGAGCTGCCCTCATAGGGAGGCCTTGTCATCATGTTCACCATTTCGTAATCACCGGCATAACCAAGAGGTTTGGTGTAAGTGCGCCAGCTGAAGGGAGCGCAAAGGACAATGGGATGCAATTGCCTCCTGACATAAAAACGATGAACGGGCTGCAGATCGCCCCCCACACTTTGAGCAGCTTTTTCAAATCGCTCAAAATACTCAGCCAGCATGGGAAGTGCGGGATTCAGCACGTCATTGATGATCTCGACTTCCTGGTCGTACCTGTCCCCACTCGGATTGGAACGGATGACAAACTCCAGTTTTTCAAGCCAACGTCTCAGTTCGACAAGGAATCCCTGCAAGTCCGCGACGACAAGTTTGAAGTCAGGTAAAACCAGATCATGCCTCTTGTATTCTTCAATGAATTGGTCAAATTCCGTTCGCAGCACATTGGCTGCCTTGATCGGACGTGTCAGGTCCACATCCAGCCAGCCTTCATCCAACGAAGCTTCACAAACAAGAAAGATCCCTGTATTGACCAGATTACTGACGACCGCACGACCGGAATATACCAAGCGTTGATTGATATATATTTGGAACTCCTGCAATACTTCAGAAAGCTGTAATATACTATACGGATTATATACTTCAAAAACAACAAGGTGTCGCGTCAGCCTGACCGGGGTGGCACGAAGTTCATGCCCCTGGCTGTTGACACATAAAACCAGACTGTCGTCGTCGGCAATTATCTTTTGTGTTGTTTCCATGGTATGTCAGTGAGCAAGCGTCCCTGAACCTTTCATCCCCCCTGGGATGGGATGTCCAAAACATCATCACTAACCATCTATAGTGAAGAATTGAGGACGGATAGTAAGACCCCATGGGGCCATTAATCCAGTCCAAAGTAGTCGTCAAAACGAAAGCCACCAGGGTTAAACTGTTGCTTTCAACAGGTGTATTTCTGAAGCAATGACGCTTTGCGAGATAAAATTATTTTAGAACACAATCGTATTTAAAAAGTTGCTCAACAAATCAAATGTGTTCGGATTTTCACTCAAACGTAAAGCACCTTGCGACATGCTTCGTCGGGCTATTGATATGCTCTATTACTTGTAGGGCAAATGCGATTTTTCCAAGAAAAAAGAGACTCCTTTGAAAAGAAATTGAACTCATCGGCCACATAACCGATTTCAGTGAACAAAATGTCGCATTTTTGGTACTGATTTTTATTGCCAGCACCCTTCTCTGGTCCATGATGGTATAACTTATTGGAAGTCAGTATTATGATTGTCATCAGAAATGGAAGAGTCATGTTCGATTCACCCAAACGGGTTCAACAGTCGGTGAACCTGATCGAACTGGCGTTCCAAAGTGAGTACAAGGTCGGCCATTTGTCTAAGGTGTTGGGACTCACTCCGCGCCACATGGAGCGTGTGTTTTACGATTCTTTGGGAGTCAGCCCAAAATACTGGCTCAGACAACAACGGATGGTACGTGCGCGTTACGTGATCCGTGAAGGTTTTCCATTGAAACACATCTCGGTCTACCTTGGATTCAAACGTTACAGTCACTTCATCTCAGAAGTGAAGGCGTTCTACGGCATGTCCCCTGTCCAGATGGTTGAGCTTGAAAAACGTCGCTGCACCATCCAGGTCGAAAAGAAGACGACCGCTATCGCAGGTTAAGGCTCCGGCTCCCACCCAAAACGTCCCATCTGGGTCTTGGGTTAACCAAAACCAGGAGAAATCCGGAGGTGGTCAACCGATCAAACGTTGAACTTGAACAGCATCACATCGCCGTCCTGCACCACATACTCTTTGCCTTCCATACGATAAAGGCCTTTGTCCCTGGCCGCCGCTATGGAGCCACATTCGACCAGGTCTTTGTAGGCAACCGTCTCGGCTTTAATGAAGCCTCGCTCGAAATCAGTGTGAATCACACCTGCAGCCTGAGGTGCTTTATCCCCTTCATGAATTGTCCATGCCCGGACTTCCTTTTCACCCGCAGTGAAGTAGGTGCGTAATCCCAACAAATGATAGGTGCTGCGAATCATGGAACCGACACCAGATTCCTTGACGCCCATTTCCTGAAGGAAATCAGCCGCTTCGGCAGGATCCAAATCCACCAGATCACTTTCAATCTGAGCGCTGATGATGACCGTATCACAGGCGTGATGTTCCCTCGCGTATTGTTGGACCTTGGCGACATGTGGATTGTTCTCGGCGTCGGCCAATTCGCTCTCCTTGACGTTTGCTGCAAAGATCGTGGGCTTGGAAGTCAACAAAAAGAAGGGGCGGAGAACTTCCTGTTCCTCGGGCGTCAACTCGAGGGTGAGGGCCGGTTTCCCATCATTCAGATGTGGCAACACCTTTTCCAAAACAGCGTATTCCGTCTTGGCGAGCTTGTCGCCTTTCTTGGCTTCCTTGGCGCGTCGGTCCATGCTTTTCTGCACCGACTCCATGTCAGCCATGACCAATTCGGTCAGGATGGTTTCGATGTCCCGAACCGGATCGATACTACCGGCGACATGATGAATATCCTCATCCTCAAAACACCGGATCACCTGGATGATCGCATCGACTTCGCGGATGTGACTCAGAAATTTGTTACCCAGACCTTCCCCTTGAGCAGCGCCCTGGACCAAACCGGCGATGTCCACAAATTCGAAGGACGTCGGAATGACAACATTGGTCTTTGCAATTTTTTGCAGTGGTTCCAGGCGATCATCCGGGACCGTCACCACACCCACATTTGGATCAATGGTACAAAACGGATAGTTCGCCGATTCCGCTTTGCGGGTTCGGGTGATCGCGTTGAACAAGGTTGATTTACCAACGTTCGGAAGTCCGACAATGCCTGCTCTTAACATATGCTCAATTACTAAATGTCTTCAGCCGGATGCGGCTGGAATGGGTTCATTCAACCGAGGGAACTCAAACATCCCTCGAAAGAAAGCCCATTCAATACGCATTCAGCGGGATGATTCCAATGTTTATTCTTCATAAACTGAGTTGGGCCATACAGGTAATCGTAAGGGAGAAATGCCGGACCACCACCTCTGGTGAGAAAATTTTCCGGCTTTGTAACCAGTCCGAAACCTCATGCGTCTGTCCTTTTCGCACATCAATGAGTGTTAGATTAGGAGAAAAATTTATGAAAAAGAATTCATCCATCCTCAAGAAATTAAGTCTGGCAAGCCTTGCCTTGACTCTCGTAACCGGCGGCTTGAACAGCCTGTCGGCACAATCGGAAGACCGCGAATCGCGCAGAGATGATCGGGTTCAGGACCGTCCGGCTGAGCGTATTCAAGAACGTGCTCGAGCAGAAAGACCCAACCGCGATCGAGACGAAAGACCTGACCGCGTCCGAGCGGAAAGACCGGGCCCTGATCGGGAACGCCCCCAACGCGATGCCGCCCCGGCTCGCAACTCACGGCGCCCAGGTAATGCCCCTGAAGCCAATGATCGTCGCGGAAATGCACCACGCCCACAAGCCGATCGTCCGGCAAACAATCGCGAACGTCCCCAGCGCAGTGCCACACCTGCTCCAGCTCAAGGACGCCGAAATGGCCAAGGCATGCGCCCACAAAACGCTCCACGTCCGGAAGCCCGCCCTGACAACGGCCCTGCTCGCCGAGGCACGCAACGCCCCGGCAACGTTCAGAATGATCGTCCATCCGACCGTCGAGGTCCGGCGTCACGTGTACAACAACGAGGTCCTCAGCGTAACGGTCCCCCCTGGTTGCAAGGCCGTGGACAAGGTTCACGCGGAAATGGTCCTTTCCAGCTTCGCCAGAACCGCTCCGGATCCGGTTCACGTTCGGCCGTTGGCCCCGGAGGCCCACGCGGACCGCAGTCGGCACGCGCTCAAGCATTCCGCGCCATGCAGGCACACCGTTTCGGCCCGATGCAGCGAGGAGCCGTGATGCGGGCAATGCAGCACTCACGAGGATTTCGCGCTATGCAGGCTGACCGCCCCCAACGAAATCGCCCCGGACAAGACCGACGTTCTATGGACCGAGGACCATCCAAGCGGGGTAAAGATTCCGATCGCATGCGTTCGAACAATAGACGCGAGGATCAGAAACGTAAAAACGTCCGCTCCAGAGATGGCAGAGGATCCAAAAAACAGGCATTGAAAACACGGGATCGCGGGCAGGATCGTGAAAATTCCAGGAAGAAGAACCTGCGGAAAGGAAACGGAAAGAAAAAAGATTCCAAAGGCAGGGGCAAACAAAAACAGCGCAAGAACAAACGCAACCAGCGTTCCTCCCGTCGTTAAAAAAACTTAACGATATTCATCATCCATAAAGCTCCGGGTTCGCCCGGAGCTTTATGCTTTTTGAGGTTTCAAAAGGGACAAAGCACCTTCGCGTTCCATCAAGGTGGGATGCGAATAGTAAACGAAACTGTAGAGTGGATGCGGCACCGGATTGCTTAAATTCTCCTGATTGATCTTTCGGAGAGCACTGACGAAGGCAGCATAATCACCCGTTGCTTCCACGGCATAGGCATCGGCTTCATATTCAAACCGCCTGGAAAGCAGATGTTCCAGTGGACTGATCCAAAAGGTGATGGTTCCAAAAATCATCACGAACAACAAAAAGGCGATCGGCATGGAAGGTTCCGAGAAACCAAAGGCTTCGAAAAACCAGGTTTGCCCCGCCACCCAGGCGAGGATCCCCAGCTGTATCAGCATCCCCACCAAACCAACCGTCATCATCAACAATACGTGTTTTTTCTGGTAATGCCCTATTTCATGCGCCAGCACACCTGCGATCTCCGGATGCTCCAACTGATCCATGAGCGTGTCAAACAGCACAATCCGCCGGAAGGAACCAAATCCGGTAAAAAAGGCGTTGGAATGTCCGGACCGGCGACTTCCGTCCATCACCTGAATCGATTGCATGCCAAAACCCGTTCGGTCAGCCAGCTGATAAAGCCGATCCTTCAAAGGTCCATCCGCAAGCGGTGAAAGTTTGTTGAACAAAGGAAGGATAAGCATGGGAGCCAGAATCATCATGACGAGCTGGAACACCAGTATCACCCCCCAGGCCCACACCCACCATGAGGCGCCTGTTCTGCCAACAATCCAGAGCAGCAAGGTCAGCAAAGGCCAACCGATCGCCACCGCAAGGAACACGATTTTCACCTGATCCACCAACCAGAGTTTCACATTGGATTTGTTGAAACCAAACCGTTCTTCAATGTGAAACTGGGAATAATAATTCCAGGGAAGATCCAACAAGGAATAAAGCATCAGGGCAAAAAGCAAAAAGCCAGACTGCATCCACAACGAGCTCCCCAACACAGCCGACCATTGCTTCTCCATAACGGGGAGCAATCCGCTGAAAAGAAAGATCAGCAACACCAGCATACCGTACCAACCATTCCATTGACCAAACCGATTCTTAACTTCGGTGTAATCCAGGGCGCGCGCGTACTCGGATTCGCTCATGATGGCATCCCAACCTTCGGGTCGTTTGCCGCGATGTTGTTGCAGGTGGGTAAGGTTCAATCGGTCAAGCATCCACTCGGCAAGTCCGCGCAAAGCCACCAGCGCACCGACAAGCCAGGCAAATCCTGTGGGTGTTATCCAATCCATCCGCACATCAAGCCATGCTTCCTTAAGTCGGGCAAGGACAATGCTTTTTCTTCAATTGCCATTTAGTTGGAGACGGAAGGTTCAGGGACACCGATATCCTTTAACATGGCTTTCCAGGAATGAAGAGGTCGCGCCCCGACAAAACGCCGGCGCAAGTTGCCGTTGGGATCGATCAGGACGTTTGTGGGCAGTTCCTGACCGTTGAATCGATTACCGATTTGAAACTGTGGATCCATGCCGACCAGGTATTTCAGAGACTTTTTCCGGACCACACGCTGGATCTTCTTCACTCTCTTTTCATGCGACCCATCCACGTGTGTATGCTGATGTTCCGTATGATCGTGGGATGCCGAACCATACCCGGAATCCACAGACTCCAATCCAACTTCACGTGCCTCCTCCAGATCCACGATCGAAGCATGCTCATGCCCGTGCTCCTCACCGCCATCCAGTGAAATGCCGATCACCTGCAACGAATCGGGATATAGGTCATGCAGCTGGTTCAAATCCGGCATCTCGGTCATACAGGTACTGCACCAGGTGGTCCAAAAATTAATCAGCACCGCCTTGCCCCTAAAATCCGACAACCGTCTCGTGCTGCCGTCCAGTAAAGCCACCTCGAAATCCTTCACCGGCAAGGCAGGTGTCACAAAAGGTTCTATGTCATCTCCCCAGCCGTTTGTTGCAGGATAGGAGTGTTTTTCCAACTGCCACCATTGCTTCCAAGCTGCAATGCCGTTCGAAAGCACAGCCTTTTGTTCCGAGTCCAGACTGGCCGGAAGACCGGCCTGAGAGTGACGCATGATGGCGTGCATCATTCGTATCCCGAAATCCTTGTCAGTCCATTGCCGGAGTTTGGAGGCGGCGTGGGCCACGATCAAAGCATCCGGATCATCCAGAAGCCGCACTAATTCGGGCATCCACTTTGTCTCCTGGGTTGTTTTGATGAACTGCAATGCCCTCAAACGTGTCCCCTGATCAGGATCTCTGAGACCACGCAACACCACCTCCTGCCGTTTTTCCGGGGCCTTTGCATCCAATATCCCCATTGCCAGTTCCCGATTGGCAAAATCGGCATCGGAAACTGCCTCATCAATAAGCCCTTCATAGATGGCAAATTCATCAGGATGATCCGATATTCGTTGGTGAATGTATTTAATGGCCAAGTGCCGATGAGGAATCTTCCCCACATCCCATAGTTTTTGAAGAAGTCTTTGAGACTTTGGCGTTAACGTTATAGTTTCAAATAGCGCTACTTCGGATGGTGCTTCCTGACGCAATAGTAGTTGAAAAGTGACTATGCGAGATAGACCACTTCCTCCCAAAAATGCGAACACCCCCAAGCCCACACATATAGAGATTAAAATGCTTAATCGCCTATTCATTCTCTGACATATCACTCTGGCTATTAGGAGGCAAATGTAGCTTTCGTATTCCCTGCAACCTCTCAATGGCTTCTTGAGAATCCCTGTTACATATTCTATTTCAATGAGTTTAGATGTTTCCTACTAAACATTCATCCATTGGATTCCGATGAAGGGGATGGTCGTTTAGGGCATGCCCAAAGAAAGGCATCACGTCTTTTTTACTGATGTTAATAACTCGTTCACTCTTAGAGATGAGAATGGCACTCGTTATGCAACAGGGTGTTCAGGTGGGCCGAAAAGCCTGCCGAACCAACAACAGGGGTAATGAGCGATCAGTAGAGAAGCCTAAAATCACTCAAAATAATGAAAAAACTAAAATGTCGTAAGGACCGGTCATGGTGGAAACACCTCGTCTTGACCGCCTGCAGTATCGCCGCTTGTGTCCCCGCCATGGCACAACACGTCATTCCGGTAGTCGATTTTGACACGGACACCGTCGGAACGCAGTCATCCAATCCAAACATCGTGCACTCGACCATCACGGACTGGACCGTGGTGACCGACTCGGTCCTGGATCCTGCCGCCCCTGAGAATGTCTATGAGAGCACTCAGGACCAAACCAACATCAAAGTGGAGTTTCCCGCCACGACGCTGGCACCAGGGGAGACGTTGCGGGTCAAGGTAGACTACAAATATGTCGCCGCTCCGACCAGCCCCGGTATTCAACAGTACAACTTCCTGCGATTTGGCGCCTACCAAACACAGGGAACCGCCACATTCACCGACGATATCGGCTATCTGGCCGACGTCAGTTACTGGCAGCAAGGCACTGGAGCCAAGAGCGGTGATTATTCCATTCGTCGCGAAGACAACGTATGGGATGATTTCGATCTGGGTCCCTTGCTGGACAACCAGGTTTCACCCGTGGATTTCATTCCGCCCGCCGTTCCCGAAACCGGAGACATTGTGACCATGTTCCAACCGGACGGTATGATGGCCAGCTGGCCCAAACCCTTCGACGATGGCATCACAAGCGACCATGCCGCCGTCATCTGTGTTTCAAACACCGGCACAGCGGTTGAAGTATGTCTTTACCATGGATTCCCTCCGACCCTGATCGGCAAGGCAGTGGATACCTCCGCTACTTCCATTCTCACTTTTGACACGGTCTATCTGGAAAGCCCCTCGGATAACAACGGTTTCCACGTCGACAACATCGGCATCCAGCACATTGCCCCGGAACTCGCCTGCTGCAGTGGATGTGTCGAGTTCCAGGATCTGACGCTGGGCAGTGTTTACAATGTGGGAGATACCTTTACCGTTCACAGCGCGGATGGAAGTTTCGGTTTTGACGTGGTTGCATCCGACTTTTTCTTTTCGAGCGGCACAGCCTTCAGCGGCGGTTTTGCCGAAGTGGAAAACGGTGGGCAAGCCGGTTACTTCGGACAAGAAATGGAAGTCAGCAACATCAATCTCGAATTCACACCCACCGGTGCCCCGCCAATGGGTGTTTCAGTTTTGTTTGGCGAATACGGAGGCAACATCAATCTGTCCGTCAACGGCGTCGCGGCCAACGTCGCCAACTTCATCGACCTGGACGGCCTGACACTCGGTGGCGCCATGTTATCGGTTCCCACCGGGGGATTGGGCAATGATACCGCCGAACTGCGCATGACCGGTGTGCCGATCACTCAATTCATTATCGGCGGTCAGGAACTTTGGATCGATCACATCTGCGAATACGATGAACAAATCCCACCCTCCGACTGCCCCATCGATGATTACATCGCACATGACAACGGCATGCCAGGTGGTGGCGAACCCGATCCGGTTGCAGCGGGTTGGACCTATCCGAATTCTGTGACAGAGCAGGCAACCTTTCTGGCGGACCTCGCCTCACTCGGGATCAGCACCGACATCATCACCTTCGAAGGATCCAACGGATGGAGCCCTGTCAACGGAACCGGAGACATGTTTGCCGGAACCGCCGCACCTTACGCTGGCGGACCCTACACTTCAGCCGCCTTCGGCACATCGGGAGACATGGCCACCGGCGATGCCACCGGCAATGTATCCTACAATGGAGCGGACAACATAGTGACATTCACGTTGTTCAACAACGGACATTCAGCCGGCATTGATGAACCTGGTATTGGCGACATGGACGGATCCAATGATTCGGACCGGGGCATCAACACGTCACCAGGTGGTTTCCATTTTCTGGAAGCATTGCCCAGCGAAAACCAACCCGGCGGTGTGGCCATTGAATTCGACAAAGCCGTGCCCGCTGTGGGCATGTATGTCATGGGTGTGGAAGAGGACAAACGCGACATTGAAGTTTCGATTCTCTATGCAGACGGAAGCATGCAGGTCCGCCCGGCAGACATCGTGCCCGGACCGCTGAACGATGGTGGCACGCAGTTTCTGGGCTACCTGGCACCCGATCTCCAGGACTCCACATGCTGGATCAAACGAGTCACTTTCAATGAACTCTACGACGGAGAACCCGCAGGCGAACGTGACATCTTCTCCATCGACGATGTGATCTTCGCCGCTACCGAATCCAACCCGCCCATCACACCGTCCAACTGTGACCTGACCTTTTACGACGCGCGCGATGACGGTCCTGCCAACGGCGGCGAACCCACACCTTATGCCACAGGATGGACCTTTCCAACGGCACAAGCCGAGCAAACCAAGTTCCTGGCCGATCTTACAGGATTAGGATTGCCACATGAATTGATCACCTTCGAACAAGCCAACGGTTGGACACCGCTCACCGGAACAGGCGACATGTTCATCGAAGCCGGAGCCCCTTATGCAGGCGGACCCTATACGACCGCCGCCTACGGCACTTCAGGCTCCATGGGCGCCGGAGATGCCAACGGCAGTGTCGACTACCTGGGCGCCGACAATACCGTGAGTTTCACGCTCTTTGACAACGGTCACTCGGTGGGCATCGATGAACCCGGCATCGGTGACATGGACACTGACAACGACACCGACCGGGGCGTGAACACCACATCCGCCGGTTATCACTTCCTGGAAGCGCTTCCGAGCGAAAACAATGCCGGCGGCCTTTCTATCTCTTTCCAAAAACCCGTGCCGGCAGCAGGTATGTATGTCATGGGTGTGGAAGACGGCAAGCGAGCCATTACGGTCACCATCGATTACGCAGACGGATCTTCACAGGTTCGCAGCACCGATATCACCGCAGGCCCCAACAACGAGGGCGGCATCCAATTCCTCGGTTACCTGGCGCCTGATCTGCAAACATCCGATTGCTGGATCAAAGGCATTACCTTCACCGAACTCTACAGTGGAGAAGGCGCCAACGAACGGGATATCTTCTCGATTGATGACGTCATCTACGTTGCTTCGGAAGCAAATCCCGAACTCGATCCGGAAATACCCGGCGATCCCAACGACCCGAACAATCCCGACATTCCAGGCGATCCACAGAACAATCCAAACCCACAATTGGTATTCGGTAATCCTACACCGAACCTGCTCAACAAAGGTGTAGCATCATTCCCGGTTGCGTTTGAAAACGTATCGGCTGTGTTGCTGGATCTGGATGATATCAAAGTGTTGGCATCCGGTTCAGTCACCTTCGATCCAACGCTGGCATTGAACATCAATGCTACCGATCATGCGGTCGAAGTCACCATCACCGGTGGAGACGGCACCGTGGCCATCGAGGTTCCAACCGATGTGGCGTTCGACGCCGCAGGCAACGCAGCCCCGGGAGGAACCAGCCCGACGGTAGCGGTCGACAACACACCACCAGCCCTGAGCATCGGTGTTCCCGACATCGACCTCGCAAGTCGAGCCATCCAATGGCCTCTGGAATACCAGGGCGCAACGGAAATGAATCTGGTTCCCGGAATGATCACCGCAGTCATTGGCGGCACTGACCTCGTCACCCTGGCAGTCAACGGGGGCGATTCGGTGAACCCATCCGTCAGATTGGAATCCTTCCCGTCCGGCGTGACTGGTGACCTGGTTTTGACCATTGCACCCGGAGCCGCCAAAGACGCCGCCAACAACACAGACGCAGGCGGCACGCAAACCCTGGTCATCACCGACCTGACCTTTGCAGACAAAACAAATGCCAACGATCCCGACAATGTGGACCTGACCAACAAACTGTTCGCTCTGGACGGTAAACTGCAGGACGGTTACATCTCAGGAGCACTGGTATTCTTCGATGAAAACCGGAATGGCCAACACGACAACGGTGAACCTTCGACCTTCACCAACAATCAGGGCGCCTTCCAATTGGCCATTGATTTGTCTCAGTATGACGACAACAACAACAACGTGCTGGACCCATCGGAAGGTGTGTTGATCATGCAGGGTGGTGTGGATATCTCAACCGGTCTCGCCTTCGAAGGACAATTCCTGGCGCCGGTCGGAGCGAGCCTCGCAACGCCCCTCTCATCGCTGATCGTGGCCATCGTGGATCTCAACCCGACCTTCACCTTCGCCCAGGCACAAACCAGCATCAAGCAAGGATTGAACCTGTCGGGAAGCGTAAACATCAACACCTACGATCCGATCGCATCCGCCTCGCAAGGCGATGGCGCATCCGGTCAGGTGTTTGCGGCAGCCGCCATGGTGCAGGACACCGTCTTCACCATGACCCGCATTCTGAACACCGCAGGTGGGGGCAATCAACTGGGCACGATTCAGGCAGCCGGTTATCGTTACATCGCCAATCGTCTCATGCTGAATCAGGCCGTCAATCTGACCGATGCGGATTTCCTGAAAACGATGATCGCATCTCTTCAACAAAGCCTGAACATCGCAGTGGACGCCACCGTGGTGGATGCATGGGCCAACTCGATTGCAAACAGTAATCAATTGAAACAGAAGGCAGCCGACAGCAACAACCCGGCCGATGCCGTGAAACAGATCGCCAAGACACAGTTGGTGACCCAGTCCCAATTGACCGACGACCTGGCCAATGTGCAAAGTGGCAAAGTGGATGCGGACGAACTCCAGGCAACCTACTCCGGCAACGGATTGGAAAATGCCGTGAACCAGGCTCCTGTGGGTGACGTCTTCGCCAATGAGAACCGCATCGGAACGTTCTCCTTCAGCAAAGCGACCTACAATCAGTATGAAGGTCCCGTCGCCTCCGGTGGGGCACAAAAAATCAGTGTTGATTCCATCACCATCAAACGTGAAGACGGCAATCAACAAACGGTGACCTTGATCGTCACCCCTACCGATGGCACCGCCACCACGGCCAACGGCGACTTCCTGGCCAACACCGTTGAAGTCACCTTCGGCGACACGGAAATCTACAAGACGGTTTCCCTGGCCAACATCATTCAGGATGACGCCGCAGCCGAAGGGGATGAAACCATGAACCTGCAGCTCACGCTGAAACCCGGATCACCCGCCAACGCACAACTCGGGGCACAAACCACCGCGACGGTGAACATCCTCGACAACGATGCGGCAGGCACATTCGCCTTCGCCAACGCTCAAGGCAATGTGATCGAAGGAGACGAAGCAAGCCGCCAGATCGTTATTGAACGCACACAGGGTCTCAGCGGTCAAGTGGTGCTCGATATCACCGCCGCAGCACTGCAAGGAGCCACCGCAGGCAGCGACTTCGACAACGCAGCAACACAAGTCACCTTCCCGGCCGGCACCTCCAAGAAAGTGGTGTTGCTCCCGGTGATCGATGATTTGGTTCAAGCCGAGCCCAATGAAACCTTCCAGCTCACTCTGGCGATTGGCGCAGGAAGCGCGCCCGGTGCGGCCTTGGGAGCCCAAAACACCTTCACCGCCACCATCGTCGACAACGATGTGGCCACACAGGTGAACGTAACGAGCTCGAATCCGTCCGTCTCTCAAACCCAAAACGGCCCTGTGACAGTGGATCTGCAATATGCCGGAGCTACCTCCGTTAACGTGAGACTCTCCGACATCACCCTGATCAAAACAGGCACCGCTACAGGAACCCTCAGCATGACGGGTGGAACCACCGCCACCCCCAAAGTCACCGTCAGCAACATCACCGGAGACGGAACTCTCGCCATTCAGGTCGCAGCCGGACGCGGTGTGGATGCTCTGGGCAACGGTGATACAGGGGTCACAAGTTCCACCTTCACCGTGGACAATACCGGGCCCGCCATCACCATCGGCAACCCATCCGCTTCGGTCACATTGAACGGACCGGTTTCCTTCCAAGTGACGTATGCGGACGACGCCTTCGCGGTCAACTTGAAAGCCAGTCACGTCACGATCGAAGGCGGCCTGAATGTCAAAGCCGATATCCAGATCGCCAATGCCACAACACGCAATCCAACCGTGACACTGAGCAACATCTCTGGCATGTGGTCCCCAAATATCCGGATTAACGGAGGTTCCTCTCAGGACATTCTTGGGAACCAAGATCAAGGGGCTGTCTCCGCAGGATTCGATATTCTGAGTGAAGCTCCCACACTGTCTGTTGGATTCCCGTCATCCATCGCAACTCGCGAGGGTCCGGTGACCATTCCCCTGTCCTACCAGGGAGTCAGTCAGGTTGCTCTCAGTCCGGACAATGTGGAACTGATCCAAACCGGATCCGCAACGGGAACCGTCTCGGTTGAAGACGGGAACACAAGCACACCGCGTATCATCATCAGCGGGATCGGCGGCACAGGCACGCTCGCCGTACGCGTCAAATCCGGAAGCGGACAAAACCAGCTCGGAATCACCGATGCCGGTGGCGAAAGCCGTTCCATCCAGATTGACAACAGTGCACCCGTCATGTCGGTCAGCACACCCACGACTCTGACCAACGGTTCGGAAGCCGTGGTGGACGTGCGTTACGATGGCGCCTACCTGATTGTCCTGCGCGAAGAGTTCATCGCCCTTCAATACGATGGCGCGGTAACCGCTGAATTCGAACTGCTCGAAATGAATGCCAGCACACGCCGTGTCCGACTCTTCAACATTCAAGGTAATGGAGCCATCCGTGTCAACGTGGCCCCCGGAAAAGCGCTCAGCCGAACCGGCATCCATGAGAGCCAGGGTGGTTCGAGCGAATGGATCCGTATCGATCAAACCGCTCCGACCCTTGTCTTCTTCAATGTGCAGGAAGTCACCGTGAACGGTGGAACATTGATCTACGGTGTCCAATACCAGGGTGCGGATAATATCAACCTGAGCAACGATCACATTCGACTGATCACCACCGGAAACACCCAGGCCAGTGCCACAGTTCAAACCGTTCCCGGTAATACAAACCAACGTCAGATTGTGGTGAACAACATCCAGGGTGACGGAACCCTCCAGGTCGAAGTCAGCGCAGGCAGCGCATCGGATCAGGCAGGCAACGTGGATCAAACCGTGTTGTTGAGCCCCGTGGCAACGATCGATCAAACCGGACCCACGGTGGCGGTCGGTGATCCATCCAGCCTGACAACCCAGGGTGAAGCGATCAGCATACCGTTGACCGTCCAGGGAGGCAACTTCTCGGAACTCAGCGCAGGTCACATCCAACTTGTGCTGTCCGGCGATAGCCTGAAAGCGGGTATCAACATTGAGCAAACCTCGGACACCGAGGCAGTGATCACGCTCTCCGGATTCGAAGGAGAAGGCACGATCAGCCTTGGAGTCACTGCAGGTGCCGCCAAAGATGCAGCCGGCAATGAAAGCGGAGACATTGCGGCCACCTGGAGCATCCAAGTGACCCAACCCGCTCCCAAGGCGGAACCCGGTAAACTGGGCATCCAGGGCTCGACCCTCTCGTTGTTCGGCACCGAAGGTGTGGTCTACCTGCTCGAAGTCACGACCAACTTCGTGGACTGGGAACTGGTCAGCGAACTCAAAGCGACCGGCAACGAAACAGCCCTCACGTTTGATCTGGACATCTCCAGTGGAGCCGGATTCTACCGCGTTCGCACCGTCGAACCCTAACCCTTAACCTCCCTCAGCCAAGCAACCAACCCGGACGCTGCAACCAGCGCCCGGGTTTTTTATTCTGGTAGGGAGTGTCGTCCCCGACGCGCCACCCTCATAGCTTCCATAAACTTCAACTCACCACCCAAAGGAAAACCCAAGGACATTACGGCACTCCAAATCCCATGCACTCCCCATTCTTCCAAGCGATTTAGACCAAGTGAACGCCATCTGGAATGCGGTGTGCAGCACCGCTCTGGATCTGGTACGAAGAATCTATGAAAGTGCTTTAGCCGAAATCCTCAGTACCACCCCACCCTCAACCACCAAGCTTTAAGCTTTTGAGTAAAAAGGTAGATTTGTTGAAATTGAATGTTATGGTGTTTCCCTAGGTATCCAAAGCGGCGCTGCACGCCGCACTCCAAAGAGCCATCGGCTCACCTATGCCTGCCCATCAATCGATTCGATTACCAGCTGGATCAATCAGCGTCGGCGTGACCAAGACAACAAACTCCTGAAGCCACTCCTCGTCGCTTTCTTCCCAGGGTAATCCCTTTCTTTTGCTGCGGGAGTAATGAACCAAAAGGGTCTTCCCCTTTGGTATGATGCCTCCTCCGTTAATTTCTGGGAATTGGCTTCCATCAGGAAACACCACAAATTGACCCTTTCGACTTAATCCCGGCAAAATGGCATTGAGTCCAACAACCATCTCCAGTTTCGACTCAGCCTTTTGATTGATCGCCGGATGAACTTCCACCTTCATATCAGCGGGACCCGAAGCAAAAAACTGAGCGGCTAAATTGCCTTCTTTTTCAAGTGGAACAAACCAGGTAGCGGGCCTGTGACTGAGCGTTGTGACTGATCGGGACGGAACCAATTCTACCCCCTGGATACCCCGTATGGACTCCCAATAAGAATCAGCTTCATCGAGTGAAAGATGGAACTGTTGATTGGAAAACATGGATACTGAATCCTCTTTGCCAGTTTCCTTACCCAATGGACGCAACAAAATATGTCGTGTTGAATCCTTTGGCACCGTCCGAGTCAAAAATCCAATCTTCATTTCGATCGTGATTTGAACACTCGCAGGAACTGAATAAACCAACGTTTCAACAATTTTATCAACCAGGGTCAATTCACGTACGGGAGCGCGCACGTAAAGCAATCCAGGATTAGGTTTATAAAAAACAGCTCTTCCATCTGGTTTTGAATCATCAGGCAAAGGATCAGATGGTGGTTTGGAAAGTGGGTAAAACAAGGATTGGATCGATTGCTCTTCTTCCTCGGTTAATGTGTCCGGTTGATCCAACAAAGAAAGACCCGCCGCTTTGAATATTTTTCTCAGGCTTTCAAATGCATCCCATTCTTCATCAGGCTGAACTTGAAGTATATCCTTTGCCAGTTGAATCAATCGCTCAGCGTTAGGCAACCTGTAAGTCCGCGTCTCGAACTTGATATGATCTTCGGAAGAATCATAACAAAACAACAAGGCATAGTCTGCTACCCTAATTTTAACCGAAACGGTCATTTCCCCAGCGATACGATGGCAAATATCCCAAGCACTGGCATTCTTCATTGGGGGATCAATTGTGATCTTGCTTCGTATCATTTCTTTGAGGTTTAGTTTTGCATGCTCGCTTTTTGCCCCATCCTTTGATCCGGAAATCACAAAATTGATATGATCCGAACTCCCAAGTTTGGATCGACATTCACGATAAAGCCACTCGATGACGTTTCCAATAGGTTCATCGACAAAGCGGACTTCGTCGAAAAACGTATCCTTTAATTTATTTTCAATATCCTTCGCTTTGGCATTCACAGGATTTTTTACACCAAAGGCATTCACTCTTTGTTCCAAAACTCGAACGGCTTCATTTAATGCTTCGGTATCATCTGGAGTTTCAACCTGTCCCCCAGAGTTGTCCTTGGGCATTTCATCATCGGACCGCATCGGATGGCTCAAGAAAGCACATGCGAGGATCAATACGATTAAATACCATGCTCCCTTGGACTCAGATTTATGCACATCGAATCGAGCAATCCGTTCAAACCGTTCTTTCAGCGCAGTCTTGTCCTCAAGAATACCGATGAGTCCTGGTTGTATTCTCTGAACAGTCACTTGATTCATAGCTTTCAATATGGACTCACCATAGGTTTCAGCATCGGCGTTCGAATGTCGGAGCACCGCTTCGTCCACAGCAAATTCTCGGTCAGATCGCATACGTTTCACAGCATACCAAACGAGTGGATTGAACCAGTGCAACACAAGTAGAATACTTGTCCAAACATTCATCCAGTGATCGCGACGTAACAAATGCTCCAGTTCGTGCATGCAAACCAGATGCAATTCTTTATTCGAATATCGATTCATCACATCCGTTGGAAGCAGAATGACTGGGCGGAAAATGCCATAAAGCGCCGGCGAATCCACAGCCCCGGTGATGAGAACCGACACCTTTCCAGAAATACCTCGCGTTTCCAGACAGTGGGCAAACTGGTCGTTGACTTCTTCCGACAATGGAACCGATAAAGAACGAACATGGCGACGTAATAAAATCATATTCCGGATCATCACCAGGCACACACCCATCATCCCAAGTCCCCAGGCAAAGGACGCCATTTGAAGATGATTCAGACTGGATCCATCTTTCGATATCACAGGTTGTTTTGTGGCATCACTTGTAGGATTACTTCCTGCGAGCATTTCACCAGGTTCTCCGCTATTCGAAAGTAGTTTGCTCACTTCAATGTTTGGCACTCCTGCACCGTTATCTAAAGCAAACTCACTGGATGCTATGGTGGACGCTGACTTCCCTGCAAAAGCCACACTGTCACCACGATCCGCCAAACCTGAGCGAGTCTCTCAAAGACCATAAACACTGGTCATGCTCCCCGGCAGCCAGGGAAGGCTCAACTTGATCCAGACCAGTATCCATAATGAATACCGCAAACGCGCAGACAAACGTTCATTCAATAGCCGCTGCACTACCAGGACCGCAAGGATCAACAAGGACGCCTCGAGCGACATTTTAAGAACCGAGGCTCCTGTGGCTTCAAATTGGGAAATGAGATAGTTCATGACTGGTTCCCTTTCCTACGGAGAATTTTTCTTAATGCATCCATTTCCTCCTCGCTCAAGGCATCCTGCTCGACGAGGTGGGTCAACATCGGCTGCAGTGATCCGCCGAACACACGTTGCAAGAATTTTTGACTCATCATCGTTTTGCAATCCGACTCCTCAATCGACGGTTCATACAGGTAAGCCCTGCCCTTTTTGAGAAACCGAATGGCTTTCTTTTGAACAAGCCGACTGATAAAGGTGCGGGTAGTTTGTGGATGCAATTTCAATCGCTTGGCAATTTCCAGAGAAGACAAAGGCGATTCATCCCAAAGCGTCTTCATGACTTCCCATTCCGATTCGGAGATCTGAGGCAGGCGTTTCATATTCATCTACAAATGTGGTTGTTCTTTTACAACTACGTTTGTGGTTGAATAAAAGCAAGTCGTTTTTTTAAAAATAACCACCCCACACAAACACCCGCTCAACGCCACGGCAATTTGGAGTGCGGCGTGCAGTGCCGCTTTGGATACCTCAGGGAAGCGGTATAGATGCTCAATTAACCCTGTGCTCACCCCTGATAAAGGATGCCCATTTCAACGTAAACAAAGGATCAAGGTAGTTTGAATGCCTTGAGTGTTTGCGGATCGTATCCAGAGCTGTGCTGCACACAGCACTCCAGATGGTGCTTTGAAAACCGAAAGTGTTGTTGAGGGGGGGGGAAGCTAGCAAATGGAACCCATCACATCTCCCATGTGGGCATAAAGTTCAGTGGACTGTGAGGAGTATTGTAGCAGATCTTCCGCGAGTTGCACTTTGCCCGGTTCAAAGAAGGTCATGGTGGCGGATCCGCCGAAACGGAACATTCCCTTTTCTTCACCACGCTCAACCGATTTACCAGCTGCGTATGTCTGAATGATGCTTCCCACGTTGGTGGCGCCGATTTCCACAATGAGGACCTCGCCACATGATTCTGTTCGAACCCGCGTCAAAACGCGTTTGTTCTGCCAAAGATAATCCAGTGACTGGCGCAGAGCCATTGGGTTCACCGAATACAGCATGCCATTGATACGTTTTGGCGTGTCCGGAACGCCATCCACGGAAAAGTGAAACCGATGGTAATCCGTCGGGCAAAGTCGTGACAGGACAGCGGAGCCTTTTCGGTATCGGTCCGCCAATGCCGGATCACCCAGGAAAGTGTCCAGATCAAAGGATTGCCCTTTCACAAAGACTGATTCCACTTTGGACAAATTCTGAAACCCCAAGTGTCTTCCGTCCGCCGGAAAAACGATGACATCGGACGCGTGCTGGATGGGGCGAGCCTCGGGTTTCAATGTTCGGCTGAAGAAATCATTGAATGAATGAAAGGCGTCCACTGACTTGACGAATGTTTGCGGATCCAGATTGAATTGTTCCACAAAGGGTCGCACCTTTTTGGCTGTCGTGGGCCGACTCATCCACCAGCCATAGAATGAGGAAAAGAAGGCACGCTTGACCATCAGTTCAACCGTCAGCTTCCCAAAAGGATTTCCATAAGCCCATTTCAGAAACCCACCACCATAAACCGCTTCGGTTTCCAGCTTGCCGGTATACCGATTAAAAAATCGAATGGGATCAGTTGCCGAAGAAGAACTCACGAGTGAAGCGAATGGGGAGAAGGAAACGGATGGTTTGTCAATGCATGCTCAGCGGGCTTCCGTCACCTCGTTACTTTTAAGTCGATGGACGCCAATCCAGAAGTTTCAACTGCACGGATCGACGACCGTTGTAATCATTGATTTGCGGAGCATAAGCCAGATCAAATTTTCCTGAAGGAAGCTCGGATTTCCCACAGTTCCACCAAAGCACCTCATAACTGGTCGAACCATCTGTTACCCAGAATTTGACGTGTTGTTGTTCACGTCCCATGCGATGGGGATGGCTTTGCAGCGACACACGTCGGCTGGCGAATTGAAGCGCTGAATTACCGGAACCGAAAGGATGCAATCGTCCCAGTTCCTCCATACGTTCCAATGAAATTTCAGACAGTGGAATTTCCGCATCCAAATGCAGCACGGGAATGAGGCGTTCCTTGGTCAGTTGTTGGGAGGCATATTGGTTGATGCGTTCACGGAAAGCTTCAAGATTTTTTGGATCGATCGACATTCCCGCCGCCATGGCATGTCCACCATGCCGGACCAACAGATCGTCACAGGTTCGCAATGCCTCCGCCAGATCAAAACCTTCCACACTGCGACCGGAACCGCGCCACTCGCCGCCTTCTCCACCCAGGATAATGGTGGGGCGATAAAATTCACGTAATACCCTGGAAGCCACAATGCCCACCACCCCGATGTGCCAATACATTTGACCTTCCACGATGACGTAGTCGCGCTTGGGATCAAACTGGGAACGGATATTGCCGATCGCCTGGTCGGCAATTCCTTTTTCAATGGCCTGACGATCCTTGTTATGGCTATCGAGTTGATTTGCCAGTTGACGCGCTTCCTCAAGATTATCGCTCAACATGAGGCGCAATGCGGTATCCGCATTGACAAGCCGACCCGCGGCATTGATCCGGGGTCCCAGCTGAAAGCTGATTTCAAACACGCCAACCTCATCCCGCACCTGAGCCACTTCCATGAGTGCCAGCAGACCGGCGCGTCGGGTTTGGTTCAAACGTTTCAGTCCGGTTGTTACCAACACCCGGTTTTCACCCGTCAATGGCACCAGATCGGCAATGGTTCCAAGCGCAACCAGATCCAGCAAAGGACGCATGTCGTAGTCATGCACGGAGGGCGGTTGGTTCAATTCACGGCATACCTTGATCACGGCATGCGCCAGCTTGAAAGCCAAGCCCACGGAACTCAGTTCGCACAGGTGTCCCCCGTTCAATTGCGGATTCACCAGGGCATAGGCTTCGGGTTCGGGATCCGTGACCTGATGGTGATCCAAAACGATCACGTCCAGACCACGCTCCTTCAGCCAACCAATGGTGTCGACGGCGGTGGAACCACAATCAACTGCGAGGATCAGATCCGGATTGAGCTTTTCGAGGCAATTCTCCACTCCGTCCTGGCTCAGTCCATACCCTTCCTCGAGTCGATGAGGCAGATAGTAGTCAATGCGCCACCCCAATTCCCGAAGCACCTCAATGATCAGGGCTGTGGAAGTGACGCCATCCACATCATAATCACCGAAAACCACCACTTTCTGTTCCAGCTCGCGGGCAGCCAGCAGGCGTTCGACGGCTTTCTTGACGTTGGGTAGAGTGAATGGATCGGAGAGGTTTTTGAGCTTTGGGCGCAGGAAGTGGTCTACTTTTTCAAAATCACCATGACCGCGATTCAGCAGACACTGGGCCAATAGCGGCGAAAGGTCAAACTCCTCGGAGAGACGTTTGACCTGCAGATCCTGAATCGGCGCTATGGACCATCTAAAATTCATATCAATTGCTGCAGCCAGAGCAGGATATCCTTAGAATAACGAACCAACAATGTAATAATCCCACCGGCAATAAAGCCAAAATACACCGATGTCCCTATGGCCAAAATATATCCATAAAACAGACAAACACCATCCTTCTCCATCACCCCTGCGGCGACGGCGATGATTGCATAGGATGGCAAGGCGTTGGTGAAAGGTATCACTCCCGGAACCGGACATACAAGCAGGAAGGCCAAAAAACCGAGCAGCAGGATATTGAAGGAGGAAACCGCCTGCCACTTGATCCATTCACTCTTGCGAGGTTTGATCCATTTTTCCATCCACTTGAGAAAACCCATGCTCCCTCGATAGATCTTGGATTCGCGATTAATGGGAAACGACCGGTCACCCATAAAGGCGGGCAATTGACCGGCTCGTCCCGAGAGAAGTGACCAGCACATGACCATCATGATCAAACCCGCCACGACACTGGTTCCAGGCACGGAAACCGGTACGACAAAGGGAAGACCCAACCAAATGAAAACCAGATAAATGCCGCGGCCACCGGTGTTGGAAATCATCCAATTCACACTCACGGTCTCACCCTCCGGGAGTCCGTCCAGCAACTTATCAAGTGTTTGGGACAATGGTGTCGGTTTCATGCACGACTACAAATAACTCGTCTCATATGTGCCATGCATTTTCGGTAGAGCAAACGATCAGCTATCGGATCCATCTTTGTTTCCCTGGAGTTGGCTGAGGATCAGGGAACTCATGACTGAGGTGAAGATGATCCCGGCAACGATGATCAGGGACAACAAGGTATCCAAATGATACTTGTAGGACAAAAGCATTTTGCCACCGATAAAGATCAACACCAATGCGAGCCCAAACTTGAGGTATTCAAAGTAAGCCATGGCCCCCGCCAGAAGAAAATAAAGCGAGCGAAGCCCCAGGATGGCAAAGACATTGGAGGTGAAAATGATGAATGGATCACGAGTCACACCAAAAATGGCAGGAATGGAATCCACCGCAAAAATCAGGTCCGTGGTTTCGACCATCATCAATACCAACGCCAAAGGCGTTAAAGCAAAATAACCGGGCTTTTTCGTGGTGAACTGTTGACCATCGTAATAGTTGGTCACGGGAAAGAATTTACGCGCCAGCTTGATGAATGGATTACGTTCCGGATGCACTTCCTCTTCGCCCCCCACCGCCATCTTGATGCCGGTGAAGATAAGAAAACCGCCCAAAATGTAGAGGATCCATTGGAAACGATTCACCAATTCAACGCCAAGCCAGATCATCAAGCCACGCATGATCATGGCGCCAAGAATCCCCCAGAACAGCACACGATGCTGCAGACGTCTTGGAACACCGAAATAGGTGAAGATCATAGCGATCACAAAGACATTGTCCATGGAGAGCGCCAGCTCAACAATATACCCTGTAACAAACTCGCCGGCAGCCTGTGATCCATAGAGGCGCAACAAGCCGACCGCAAACATCATTGCGAGGATGAACCAGCAAATCGTCCACGCGACCGCCTCGCGCATGCGAATCTCGCGCGCCTCGCGGTGCAGCAAGCCCAGATCAAGGGCTAGGAAAAAGCAGATGCCAATAATGAATCCGGCCCAGTGCCAGGACTGAATGGCTTCTACGGCAAGCATTACATACGTTGGTAAACCTTACGCGTCTGCAGGAGCGACGAATTCATCGGGCACATCGGTGGTCATCAACTTGGGTTTTTGTCCCTTCGTGTACCACAACACAACCGAAGCTGCGATGTAGATACTGGAATAAGTCCCGGTTATCACACCCACCACGAAAGTGAAGGCGAAGTCATTGATCACCGAACCACCAAAGATGAAAAGTGACAAAGCGGCAATGAGCGTCGTGCCGGATGTGATCACGGTTCGACTCAGGGTCTCATTGATGGCCTTGTTCATGACATCCTTGAAGGATCCCTTCACACCCAATTTCAAGTCTTCCCGAATACGATCAAAGATGACGATGGTATCATTGATGGAAAAACCTATGATGGTCAGGATGGCCGCCACCATGGGAGCATTGAGCTCTCTTCCACTCAGGAAGAACAAGCCCAGGGTCATCAGCACGTCGTGAATAACGGCAATGACGGCCCCGATGGCGAAGGAGAATTCGTATCGCAATGCGACGTAAAACAGGATCCCGAACAGGGCCAACGCGAGTGAGACAATGGCCGACTGCGTGATCGCCGCACCAACCGAACCGCCGACACGACTGGTTTTTTCCAGAACAAACCCGGCATCGGAGAATTTCTCCTTCAGCATGGTGGTTACTTTCTCACCCTGATCAAACGGAGCTGTCAGATCGAGTGTTTCACTGCCATCCGCGTAATCACGCTGGTAAGCGATCTGGGTATCGCCGATGTCCAGATCAGCCACTGCTGTGCGAATCTCTTCAACCGCCACTTTCTGTTCGAAGCGGTAGGTCATGCTGTCACCACCTGAGAAATCCACACCAAAGACACCGCCACCCCTCACCAAACCGGCGCCAATGCCGATGATGATGATGATCCAGGAAATGCCGAACCACTGTTTCCAGAGGCGCATGAAATCAAATTGATTGTGATGCAGGAAGGCGATCTTCATCATATTGACGCTCTTCAACATCCCCTTGGCCAAAGCTCCTTCGAAGATCAGGCGCGTCACAAACAAGGCGGTGAACATACTGGCAATGATACCAATGGTCAGTGTCACACCGAATCCTTTAACAGGTCCTTTCCCCATGTTGATCAGAATGATCGATGCGATCAGGGTCGTTACGTTGGCGTCAAAAATGGTTGAGAACGCCTTGGCATAACCAGATTCAATCGCACCCTTCATGGATTTCTTCAGAGCGAGTTCTTCACGAATACGTTCGAAAATCAACACGTTTGCGTCCACTGCCATACCAACCGTGAGCACGACACCCGCAATACCCGGCAGTGTCAAAGTCGCATCCATCATGCACAACACGCCGAGCAACAACAGAATGTTCAGCAGCAGAGCAAAATTGGCGATCATCCCGGCCATCATGTAGTAAACGAGCATGAAAACGATGACAGCTCCCAATCCAATCAAAGAGGCTCGGATACCTTTTGAAATCGAATCGCGTCCAAGGGTAGGACCGGTGGAGTTTTCTTCCACAATCTTAACAGGGGCTTCAAGAGGATTCTCGAGGACGTTGGCCAATTCAAATGCCTCACGCATGTCGTAGTCACCGGTGATCTGACCGCGTCCCTGTTCGATCGGGCTATTGATGCGAGGAGCTGACCTGAGTTCTCCATCCAGAACGATGGCCAACTGACGTCCGACATTCTGGCGAGTGATGTCCGCGAACAAGGAGGCGCCTTCTGAAGTCAGTGTGAAATCAATCTCGGGTTCTCCGGTGAGTGAATTCGGATAAACGCCAGCGGACTCGACATGCTTGCCGGACAATCCCTGTTCGGGAGAAATTTTAACGAGGTAATCGATCAACTGGTCAGGCTCGCCTTCATTTTCACCGGAACGACGTTCGGTGAGGATTTCATATCCCGGAACAGGAAACCCACGGGCCAAAAGTTCGGAACTCTGTGGGTGCACCATGCGGAATTCAAGGAATGCGGGGCGGGTCAGGATGTCGCGAACGGACTGGTAATCGAGTTCGGACAAACCGGGCATTTCGATTTCAATCTCGTTTTCCCCGCGGGTCTGCAGGACCGGCTCAGCCACACCAAATTTATCAACACGGCTTCGCAACACTTCGACGGCCTGCTCCAGTGCAACATCTTTGTTGCGGTCAGCCGCCAACGCATTGGTCTCCATGGCAACGGTGAACGAAACACCACCCTGCAGATCGAGACCGAGGCGGATCTGACCGGCTGCACGGTGTTGCAGTTCGTTCAGAACCACCTTTACCGGCTGAGCTTCATCCGTCGCAATGCTGATCTCCGGGAACAATCCGGAAATGTCATTGGTCCCGATGGCGTCGAACAAGTTGGCGTAGGTTCGACCAGGGTTGGCCTCTTCCAACTTACGCGCCTCGGCTACCACGGTTTCCAGCAACGACCGATTCTCATCCGTCACCGTTGCGTCCTGTTCGAACTGGTCGATCAGGGGTTTGTTCGTGGGGGGATTGATTTCAGAGAATGCCCAGGCTGCCAAAAAAATTACCAACAACCATTTCCAATAATATCCGGGTTTCATTTAGTTAAAAGTATCGAGAAGTGTTACGTCTTTAAGAATCCGAAGTCGATTTTTCCGCCAAAACCTCACTGATGGCTCCCTTAAGCATTTCCAGCTTGGTATCCGCCGACCGAACGGAAACCTTATTGTCCTTCATGCCAACAATCACACCAATGATGCCACTGTTGGTCGCCACCTTGTCACCGATTTTAAGCTGTTTCAAAAGCTCGTCATGTTCACGGGCCTTCTTTTGCTGCGGCCGTATCAGCAATACGTACATGATGAGGAACAGGAAGATGAAGGGTACAAATTGAACCCATACCGGGCCTGCCGGCCCTCCCTGTTGTCCAGTTCCGGTCGCAGTTGTCGCCGCCACCAACCATGTCATATTATCCAAGAAACTCATCAAAATCGTCACAAATGAGCCGGATACTCTATTAAGAGACCATCATTTGGCAAGAGAAACGTGCAGAAACGTGAAAACAATTAGGGGCCAGTCCTTACTATTAGTCCGATTTTTGAGCCTTGATCACTCATCTCAGCGGAAAATTATTCTTGACAAAAAATCGAAATCGGTATGATTGCGAGCTTTCACTGCTTTATCTAAAGCACTTGTGATTTAACATAATCACTTCATAACCAATAAGATCGTATGCCTAAAAAAGCGAAGGAAGCATTTCCTAGAATCAAAAAAATCCGCTACGAAGGTCCGGAATCCAAAAATCCGTTAGCCTTCAAATACTATAACGAAGACGAAATCATCGAAGGTAAGTCCATGAAGGACCACCTGCGGTTTTCTGTCGTCTACTGGCATACTTTCCGCAATCCACTTGCCGACCCATTCGGAGTCGGAACGGCGCTTCGCCCCTGGGATGACGGAACGGACTCCGTCAAGAACGCTCAGAACCGTGCACGTGTGGCATTCGAGTTCATGGAAAAACTCGGTGCTCCCTATTATGCCTTTCACGATCGGGACGTCGCCCCCGAGGGCAGTAACCTGAAGGCCAGCAACAAGAGTCTGGACGCAGTCGCCAAAGTGCTGAAGGAAGAACAAAAACGCACCGGCATCAAATTGCTCTGGGGAACGGCCTGTTTGTTCGCCCACCCACGCTACATGCACGGCGCCGCCACCAGCTGCAACGCGGACGTGTTCGCTTATGCAGCCGCTCAGGTAAAGAAAGCCATGGAAGTCACCAAAAGCCTTGGTGGTGAAGGTTATACTTTCTGGGGTGGCCGTGAAGGTTACTCCACCCTGTGGAACACCAACCTGAAGCGTGAGATGGATCATCTGGCCGCATTCCTGCACATGGCGGTCGATCACAAGAAGAAGATCGGATTCAAAGGCCAGTTCTATATCGAGCCCAAGCCCAAAGAACCCACCAAGCATCAGTACGATTCAGACGCCGCAGCGTGTCTCAATTTCCTGCGCCAGTACGACCTGGCGGACCACTTCAAGTTGAACCTTGAGACCAACCACGCCACCTTGGCCGGTCACACCATGCAACACGAATTGGAAGTGGCCGCAGCAGCAGGCGCTCTGGGCAGTATCGACGCCAATACCGGCGACGTCATGCTGGGTTGGGATACCGATCAATTCCCGACGGACATTTACCTGACCACTCAATGCATGCTTTCCATCCTGAACAATGGCGGGCTGGCGCCGGGCGGTGTGAATTTTGACGCCAAGGTTCGTCGCGAGAGCTTTGAACCGGTCGATCTGTTCCATGCGCACATCGGTGGCATGGACGCGTTTGCACGCGGTCTGAAGATCGCTGCCGCTATCCGTGCGGATGGTCGTTTGAAGGAGTTCGTGGATCATCGCTACAGCTCCTGGGATTCCGGAGTCGGGGCCACCATCGAAGCCGGCAAGTCCAGTTTCAAAGACCTGGAGAAATACATCCTCAAGAAAGGCCGCATCGCAAAGAACGAAAGTGGCCGTCAGGAGTTCCTGGAGAATTTGATCAACGAATTCATCTGATCAACCCTGTATCCAACCGCTTTTTCATCAAAAGCCGCTCCGAAAGATCCGGAGCGGCTTTCTTTTTTTGGGATTTCAAATAATTCACTTGTCTTTGATGCCGCTTTGGCTACGAAATGCATCCATGAAGTCAGCATACGAACTTGCAATGGAGCGGTTGAACAAGGAAAACCCGATCGCCCAGTTGAGCGACGAACAAAAAGCGAAACTGGGTGAGCTTGATTCCAAATATGCCGCCAAAATTGCGGAAAAGGAAATTTTCCTCAAAGGCGAGATGGACAAGGCACTTCAATCCGGTGACATGGAGGTTTATGACTCACTCAATCGCCAGATAGCCACCGAACGCAAGGCGCTTGAAACCGAACGCGAAGAAAAGAAAGAACGCGTGCGGGACGGTAAGGAGTAAGCGCGACTATTTCTGACCACGAAGGCTATGTATTCCGGTAGGAATGCTCTACTGCGCGTCCGCCACAGTGTCCGCTCAATGCATCAAATCCTTCGAATGTCAGAACGCGCCCGCAGACCGGCGGAAGCGGTACCTGTTCTTTTTCTATCCACTCAACTGAAATGGCTCGCGCCTGTAATTCGTCCCAAGATCAGTTTGCCAAGGTCGATATAAAGTAGCCTGCCACCACGGCGGAACCGATCACGCCCGCAACATTGGGCCCCATGGCGTGCATCAACAGATAGTTGCCGGGATCATATTTCTGTCCTTCCACATGGGACACACGAGCCGCCATCGGCACCGCCGACACACCGGCTGATCCGATCAATGGGTTGATGGGGTTGGCCCCGCTGAAGAAGTTCATCAGCTTCGCCATCAGGACACCTCCGGCCGTGGAGATGGAAAAAGCAATGACACCCAGAACGATAATCTTGATGGTTCCCCATTGAAGGAATTGCTCACCACGCATCGTGATCCCCACGCTGACACCGAGGAAAATGGTGACGATATTGATGATTTCATTCTGAGCGGCTTTGAGCAGACGATCCGTCACCCCGCACTCACGAATAAAATTACCCAGCATCAACATCACAATCAGAGGTGAGGCATCGGGGACGAGCATCACGCACACAATGGTCACCACGATCGAAAAAGCGATTTTTTCCAGACGAGAAACTTTTCGAAGGGATTTCATGCGTATTTTTCGCTCATTGGCCGTTGTCAGGAGTTTCATGATCGGGGGTTGTATCAACGGCACCAGCGCCATGTAACTGTAAGCGGCCACCGCGATGGGTCCCAACAACTCAGGCGCCAGCTTGTTGCTGGTAAAAATGGCGGTCGGCCCATCCGCTCCACCAATGATCCCGATGGACGCCGACTGAAGTGTGCTGAAACCCAGGAAAGAAGCCCCCAGGAAGGTGAAAAAGACCCCCATTTGTGCCGCCGCACCCAGTAACAAAGTACGCGGATTGGCGATAAGAGGACCGAAATCCGTCAATGCGCCCACTCCGAGGAAGATCAAAGGAGGGAACAACTCCAGTTTAACCCCCTGAGTGATCAAATCGAATAAACCACCCTCGATCTTATGTATATGGTATTTACTGACCCCATTGCTCCCCTCTTCAGCAGCTTCCACGGTGGCTTCCATATGAATGGCTCCGGACTGGATGGAACCGTCGGCTTGCTCTTGGAAACTGATGATCCCGCGTGTCGGCAAATTCGCAACCAGCGCGCCAAACGCGATTGGAACCAGCAATAAAGGTTCGAACTTCTTGTAGATCGCAAAATAAAACAACAGCAACACCACCGCCCACATCACCAACATCTGCCAGGTGATCAGGCTAAATCCGGTAAGCTGAAAAAAACTCGTCATACTTTCAATCATAACGCCATGTATTTTGTCGGGATTTTTGGTTCATTGTTGAAGCATCAGTTCCCCAACGTTGCCAGGGACTGGCCTTCCTCGACGTTATCTCCCGGCTGAACGAGGATGGCGGTCAATGTGCCCGCACCGGGCGCGTAGACGTGTGTGTTCATCTTCATGGCTTCCAGCACCATGAGTTCGTCACCTTCATTCACTTTTTGTCCGACCTGAACCCCGATGCTGACCACTTTGCCGGCAAGCGGACTTGGTACTTCGTTGCCACCACCTGTATCAGGCGCAGGGGCGGCTGAAGCTGGGACCGGGGCAGGAGTTGCCACCGCATCCCCCAACAGCTCAACGGTAACGTCGTATGATTTTCCCTGAACGGTGACTCTTAGTTTCTTCATATGCTGGAAGACTTGATGGGCTGAAATTGATAAAGTTAAGATTTGGGAGGTGTTTTGGTTTCTTCAACGGAGACAATCTTGAATGGCCCTTGAATAACCGTGTGTAAAGCGGCTCCAACAACAGCCATGAGTTCCGGGGTGATTTGAACAGCAGACGTCGGTTGAACAGAGGGAGCAGTTACAGCCGGAGCAGCGGATGGTTTGGCGGCATTTTCCGGGATCGGATCTTTCAAGTCGATGACCTTGAAGAGTTTCCCCATGATGGTCACGGCCAACCAAAGCGAACAAAGCACCGAAAGGACGATGATAAAACCGGTTAACTGATACACCAACAGATCACCGAATGATCCATCGCCGGTAACGGAAGTTGATTGAGCAAGCTGAACAAACATGATTCTTTTTATTTCTTTTGTGCCCCAAATCTAACAACCAATATGGGATTCGCCGTAAAGGCAAAGCAATCGAAAAGTGCCCAATGCCTGATATTGTCCTCGCTTTTGGCAAAAATGGTGGACCGCCGCACAAGTTGAGAAAATTGAAACCGAACGTGTCTGAGGGTGTATGAGTCTAAAAGAAGGACTCATCATGCATACTCCAACTTCCAAACGTTTTGGTTTCACGTTGATTGAACTCTTGGTGGTCATCGCCATCATCGGCATCCTGGCCGGACTCCTCATGCCCGCCCTTTCCTCTGCCAAACAAAAG
>Ga0255770_10000492_pt1 | contig 36723 bp, 25 predicted proteins | sample 071ome_22_FD_179968 | JGI IMG/M metagenome (GOLD analysis project Ga0255770, IMG submission 179968) | Coastal salt marsh microbial communities from the Groves Creek Marsh, Skidaway Island, Georgia - 071404AT metaG (version 2) | ecosystem: Environmental > Aquatic > Marine > Intertidal zone >...
CTCGAATTTTTTGATAAGGATTGATGGCAACACTGTTGGCTGAATCAGCATAAAAGGCGCCGTAATGTACTCCCGTAATAAGAAATTGCCAGTGGTTTGAGGTTTGGTAGTTGAACTGAACAAAAAACTGAGTGTTCGGTAGACCAGGAAGGGCCTTCCCTCTTTTGTTATTCCCTTCAAGAAAATGGTATTGAGCTTGGGTAGCGCTGGCTTGTACATCCCAATGTTTCCCTTGGTAACTGCCAAAAAATTCAATTCCCGTTCGACTTGTTGCTCCTTGATTACTGTAAAAAGAACGTCCAGGAAAAGCCTCCAATTCGTAAGGTAAAATTTCATTGGAACTCTTTATATAAAAACCTGTGGCCTCTATTTTCAGCTTTTTCCAGTTGCCTTTCCATCCCAGTTCATAGTTATTGGCTCTGGAAGGCTCCAAGGCTAGGTTAAGTCCTTCCTTTCCGTTTGGATTGGCAGAAAGCTCAGAAAGTGCTGGTGTTTCAAAGCTGCTGGCATAGCGCAAGTACAGCTGTTGAAAAGGAGCCAGTTTATAACTGATTCCTATGCTGGGATTTAACACCTGATAGTGTTGCTGTTGTGAAACAGTATCTGCTCCTAAACGAAGATCGTCATAGCGAATACTGGTTCGCAAGAGGAAGTGTTTCCACTGGATTTCATCCAAAACAGCAATCCCAATACTACCAAAACGCTCCAATTGTGAAAAACTCTGTGTTCCTTGTACTCCCTCTAGATTGTTGTAACGATTCCTTTGGTCGGCCTGTTGTGCAGTTTCTAAAGCCAACTGCCAGCGGTGGCCTCCTTGCTGATAGTTCAAATGACTACCCAGGCCGAAGTAATTACGATTCAAAGCAACAATCCCCCCATTTTCAAAAGGAAGTTTACCATAAAAAGTACGGTAATTGTAGAAAGCATAAGTTTCTAAACGCCACTGACTACGCCATTGTTGTTGCCAGCGAAGTCCTGTTTTAAACTGGTCAATACTTTCGTAAGTGTCAAAATCGTTATTGCGTTGACGTGCTTGGTTTCTGTCTGCTAAGGTCTCTTCTAAAGTCAATCCCCCAGCATCTTCTGCTCTGGGGCTGTGGGTGTAATTCAGCTGAAAGTGTACTTTGGATTGCGGTGTCAGCTGCTGTTTTACTTTGATGTTAAAAAGGCTTTGTTCAAACCCGCTGAAAGTTCTATATCCGTTAGTTTGGGTATGGCTGGCATGGAATAAAGCGAGGGTTTTTTTCTTCTTTATTCCAGTATTCAATTGGTAGGATCGAAACCCGAAAGAACCCCAACGGCTTTGGAATTGAACGTTTTGATTCTCTAGAGTATCCATTGTATTGAGGTAGAGCACCCCCCCGGAAGCGTTGCCATAAAGACTGGCAGAGGGCCCTCGCAAGACCTCGATGTTACGGAGTATCCCCAAAGGTACATTGTCCAATTGCCCTTGTCCGTCGGGAGTGGTTTCTGGTAGACCATCAATAATAATTTTGACCCCCCGGATCCCAAAGGCCGCTCGTGCACCAAATCCTCTTATGGAAATCCTCAAATCCTGAGCATAATTGGTTGCATTTTGAGCAAATAGTCCTGGAACCGCTTCGACATACTCTTGTAGCGAAAGCTGTTGTGAGCTCCCTTGTATTGGCAACAGGTCTTGAACGCTGATTGAAAGGGGTAATTGACTAGCTGGTGTTGCCGTTTTGGGGGCCAGAAGGGCAACTTCATCAAGAGTTACCGTTGCTGTGACTGAAGAATCTTGACCCTTTACTTGAAGCGTTAAAAGCATGCTGATCCAAAACCCTAATCCCAACCAAATTCTTTTACCCAATACGGTCATCCTAGCTCCTATTCTTTAAATTTGTGCTAAGATAATCAAATATGTACCTCTCAGAAGTTGAAGAAATTATTGCCTATATTGTTTGTATTGCTATCGTGATTGGCTTTGGTGTGAGTACTTATATGGAAATTCAAAACACACTCTCAGAAGAAAAACAAAAACAGGCTGAAAAAGAGGAAAACGAAGCTAAAATTAAAACCCTCATCAGCTATTTCAAAGCTAAAAAAGAACTCATAGATACACTTTCCCAAACCAAAAAGACTTTAGAGGAAAAAAAGAAAGAAAATAAATAGTACATTTGTGTCTACAACAGTTGATTGTCAGTGGCTCTAAGCCGGATTGATTTTTTTTAATTTAACTGATTGGAAAGAGATTTAAAAATTTCATTGCTGCCTATAGTAAAGACGATGAAACCTTGACAAAAAGGACAATTGCAGTATGAAAAAAGTATTTCACCCCGCTGATACGAGAGGTGCGGCAAACCACGGTTGGCTTCAAGCCAAACACTCCTTTAGTTTTGCAAGCTGGTACAATCCAGATCGCATACAGTTTGGTGCCCTGCGAGTGTTGAACGATGATACCATAGCACCGGGCATGGGGTTTGGTACACATCCTCACGACAATATGGAGATCATTACTATTCCTCTAAAAGGAGCTTTGAAGCATAAAGACAGCATGGACAACATCGGTGTAATCGAAGCGGATGAAATTCAGGTGATGAGTGCAGGAACAGGGGTCTATCACAGCGAATACAACCGAAACAAAGACCAGGAGGTAAGCTTACTACAAATTTGGGTTTTCCCAAATACACAAAACGTGACTCCTCGCTACGATCAAAAAAACATAGAGGCACTAAAAATACCGAATCGCTTGTATCCAGTTGTAGGCCCAAAATCTGGCAATGCTCCTTTGTGGATCCATCAAGACGCTTGGTTTCATTTGGGAGAATTCGATCAAACGACAAGCCTGGACTACACCCTGAACAAAAAAGAAAATGGAGTGTATGTATTCCTTATAGAGGGAGCAGCAGAAGTGGCTGGACAACAGCTCGAAAAAAGAGATGCTCTGGGAGTTTGGGACACAGAGCAGTTTACTTTGAACTGCAGTGTACACACTAGAATTTTAACCATAGAAGTACCTCTAAACTGATAGAATCATGGCATTAAGTGCAGAAGAACTCCTCCAAATAATAGAAAAAGATCTTACTGAGGGCAACTACAACGACAGTGTTCACAAAATCAAATTGCTGACAGCCAAAGAAGTTATCGAAAAAATAGTACGGGCGAATGCCTAGCGCTTTACTCTATTGATACACACGAACGTAATCGATATAAAACGCCCTTGGAAAATCCAAACTGTTGCTAACAGCTCCTCCAAAATTACCCCCTATAGCAAGATTTATCAAAAGATAAACAGGTTGATCGAAAGGCCAATTTTCTTGATTTTGAAATTGGGGTGCATAGCGATATATCCGATTGTCATCTAGAAAAAATTCAATAAAGGTATCGTTCCACTCTATGGCATAAACGTGAAAGTCGTCTTCAATATTAGGATAGGGTGTCGTTTGAGTATTGACCGTATTACCAAAGCTGCTACGTGTATGTACTGATGTAAAAACTTCCCCTGGTTTTCGTCCGACATATTCCATGATATCAATCTCTCCACAATCCGGCCAAGGGGTGGTGTCTATTGAACTGCCTAGCGCCCAAAAAGCTGGCCAAAGGCCTGCGCCTGTTGCCACTTTAACGCGTGTTTCTATTCTGCCGTATTGAAATTCTCTTTTCCCCTTTGTGATGATTCGAGTAGAAGTGTAGTTTCCTTCCGAATCTTTTTTTGCTGAAATCACCAGCATTCCGTCTTCCAATTTGTGATTTTCATCTGTATACACTTGAAGCTCGTTGTTTCCCCAACCACATAAAAAGGGACAGCCATCTCCCAACTCAAAAGACCAATTGTCCATGTTTAAAGAAGCACCCTCAAACTCATCTGACCAAACCAAAACACGCTCCTCTACGTTTGCCTCTGGAGCATCTGCAGTCGTTTGTGGTGCGGTGTCGATTTCTAATGTACTGGTCTCCTTTTGACAGTTCGTAAGCAAAATAACAGAAAGTAGTAATCCTAATAATCTCATCTTCTTTTTCATTACTCCTCTATTTCTAAAGTTCCTTTAGAATCGCTCGAATATATTAAAATTTCATAAAATGAGGTTCCTTTTCTTATCTTTAGACTCTTTGTAAAGCCTTATGGAATTAATCCCAAATGCGGGTTTCTCTGTTGAGAACCTCTTCAGAGGGGCGCTAGGAATGCTGGTCCTCTTGTTTATCGCTTATCTTTTTAGCGCGAATCGAAAAGCCATTGCTTGGAAAACAGTAGGGCTTGGACTACTGGTTCAAGTACTTATCGCCATTGGAGTCTTAAAAATTAATTGGATCAAAGCGCTCTTCGAGGCGATGGGAAATTTTTTCATCAAAGTATTGGAATATACAGGAGAGGGGACCAAAATGTTATTGGGTGAATTTGGCAATACTGACACCTACGGTTTTATTTTTGTGTTTCAAGCCCTTCCGGTCATCATTTTCTTTTCTGCTCTGAGCTCCATTTTGTATTATTTCGGAATTATTCAAAAAGTCGTTGGTTTTCTCGCTTGGGGCCTCACCAAGCTTTTTAAAATTTCAGGAGCTGAAAGTCTTTCTGTTGCAGGAAACATCTTTTTGGGGCAAACAGAAGCTCCTTTATTAATCAAAGCCTATCTAGAAAAAATGAACCGCTCCGAGATTTTTCTCGTTATGGTGGGAGGAATGGCCACTGTTGCCGGTAGCGTACTGGGGGCCTACATCGGTTTTTTAGGAGGTAATGATCCTGTGATGCGTTTGGAGTTTGCAAAAAGCCTCCTCGCTGCCTCAGTTATGGCAGCCCCTGGGGCAATAGTTATTGCGAAAATCATCTATCCACAAACGGAGGAAATCGTTACAGACATCACGATATCAAACGACAAAATAGGCTCGAATTTACTTACAGCTATTTCTATAGGAACAGGAGAAGGTATCAAAATGGCGGTGAATGTTGCAGCGATGCTCTTGGTGTTTATTGCGTTGATTGCGATGCTAAGCAATGTGTTTTCGGGATTTGGTGATCTGATCAGAATCAACAGTTGGATTGCGACCAATACTGTTTATGAAGGTTTTTCCATTGAGTTTTTATTGGGGTACTTATTTGCTCCGCTGATGTGGATCATAGGTGTGGCAAACGAAGACATCGCCTTGATGGGGCAGCTTCTAGGGGTGAAGCTCGTAGCCAGTGAATTTGTAGGATACACCCAGTTAGTCGATTTAAAAAACGGCCTCAGCGCTACGCACTTCTCCTATCAAAAATCCGTTGTTATGGCCACTTATATGTTGTGTGGCTTTGCCAATTTTGCTTCTATTGGAATACAAATAGGAGGTATTGGAATCATCGCTCCCAAAACCAAAAAGCTTCTTACCGAATTGGGCTTTAAAGCTATGGTTGCTGGATCGCTTGTTTCTTTAATGTCTGCGACTATCGCTGGAATTATTTTAGGCTAACCTCAAAGGACGTTTACCCGTATTTTTTTCCAAGTTTTTAACAGCAGGTAGCCAGAGACCAAGGCCAAACCGAGTAATGGAAATGCCAGGTTATAGTTTCCATAGATCAAATAGCCAGTACTGAACATCGTGCTGTATATCAAAGCACACCCCAAAAGCATGGCCAGTATTCCAGAAGGAACACTCCAGGCGGCGTGGTCTTCTTGCAGATCAACACCTTCCTTTTGAGCATCCGAAATAACTGTTGCCCATCCAGGTCCTCCAGGTTGTGTCTTTTTGTAAAAAGACCGCAATACAGAGGGCTCTTCTGATGGGGTAACAAAGGTGACAATAAGCCATATGCTGGTCGTCACGGCTACCACAAAAGGAAATTCTGCCCACCCGGGCAGGAACCCTTCAGCTCCAAAGAGCGTGTTTTTTATACTTGGAATAGTTAATACAAGTGAAATCACTCCAGAAGCAACCATTGCTGCGATTTCACTCCATGCATTGATTCGCCACCAAAACCAGCGCAAAATAAAAATCAATCCCGTACCTGCGCCAAAGACCAAAAGCAGATTAAATAGCTGCATGGCGTTTTGTAACAAGAGCGCGAGTAGTGTGCTCAAAACCATAAGCACAACTGTTGATAAACGGCCTACAGCTACAAGTCTTTTTTGGGATGCTTCGGGGTTGATTTGAGTTTGATAAAAGTCGTAAACAATATAAGAAGACCCCCAGTTGAGCTGTGTGGAAATCGTGCTCATATAAGCAGAAATCAATGAAGCTAAAACCAAACCGAGTAGTCCTGTAGGAAGTTTGGTTAGCATAGCGGGATAGGCTAAGTCATTCCCTAATTTATCTGGTGTAATGTTCGGAAAAGCCTGTTGTATACTGGCCAAATCTGGAAAAACCACCAAAGAAGCCAAAGCCACCATTATCCAAGGCCATGGGCGTAGGGCATAGTGCATAATATTAAAGAAAAAGGTTGCTCCAATCGCGTGATTTTCATCTTTTGCAGCAAACATCCGCTGGGCGATATATCCCCCACCTCCGGGCTCTGCTCCAGGATACCATGAGCTCCACCACTGGACCGCCAGAGGGATGATCAATAAGGCAATCAATGCTTCAGTGTCTCCAAAATCGGGAAGGATGGAAATTTTATCCGCTACATTTTCGTTGGCAAGCAGTGCTTCCAAGCCACCTACCTCTGGAAGATTTACCAAGTACACCGCTGCGCCTATGGCACCTCCCATGGCGACAAAAAACAGTATCATATCTGTATAAACGACCCCTTTAAATCCACCTATAGCACTAAATGTTACTGTTACTAATCCGGCTGTCAGAACGGTTTGCCAAGGTTCAAGTCCCAACATAATTCCTCCTATTTTTATGGCCGCCAAAGTCACTGCAGACATGGTAATTACATTGAAAATAATTCCTAAATAAATGGCTCTGAACTTTCTTAAAAAACGTGCTGGCTTCCCTCCATAACGCAGCTCGTAAAACTCCAAGTCGGTACTCACATTGGACCTTCGCCACAGCTTAGCATAGACAAAAACCGTTAATAGTCCCGTTATCAAAAAAGTCCACCAAACCCAATTTCCAGATACACCGTTAGTCCGGACAATGTCTGCAACCAAATTTGGTGTGTCAGTAGAAAAAGTCGTGGCGACCATAGAAAGTCCTAAAAGCCACCAAGGCATACTTCGGCCCGAGAGAAAGTATTCATTTGCGCTTTGTCCTGAAGATTTAGAAACATAAATTCCAATCCCAAGAGAAATGGCAAAAAACAAAAATATTATCAGCCAGTCGATCGTTGTTATCTGCATCAGTATTTTCAAATTGGTTTAATTAAAGATAACAAAAAACACCTCTTCAAGATTAAATAGTTGTTAAAACACTTGAGTATCATCTGATTTCCTACTAGGTTTGTTACAAAAAGCGTATAAATGAGGTCCTTAATGTCTTTTTGCTTGGTGGTTTTTTGCCTTTGCTTTAGCAACAGCTGGGGTCAGAAAAAGACGGAATTGACAGATCCTCCAAAGTTTGTTGTTCCTCCACCCAAGGAAAAAGGACCCTCTTTGCTTCTCCCCAAAAAAAACAAATCCCTTCTTTCAGAAGATTTCTTTACTCCAGAAATAAAATTTGAAGACCCTAAGAACGACATTGAAAATCCGCGTTTGCTCTTTGGAGAAAACGAGCAGTTTCTAGACCCTGGAAAACGGTATGAAAACAGGTTAAATCGGAAGCCAGAGGAAGAAAAAAATCCAAATCAATTTAAAACAGATCAGTACCTCGGCGACTTTCGCAACAATGGAAAATACGTCCAAATAGCGCTTCGCGACCACGAATCCCCAGACGGTGACTTAATTCGAATTATGGTCAATGACAAAGAGGTCGTCCCTCAGGTACTCCTTCAAGAACGATTTAAAACCATTGCTATCGATCTTATTATGGGGTTCAACAAAATTGATTTTGTGGCGCTCAATCAGGGGGCCTCTGGACCTAATACAGCAGAAGTTCGCGTTTTTGATGACGAAGGAAAACTCGTGGGCGCCAACCGTTGGAATCTGGCTACAGGTGTCAAAGCCACCTACATCATTGTTAAAGAAAAATAAGCCCTACCCTTCGTAAATTTCAAGCATTCCTTTGATAAAGACATCCACTTCTTCTAAGGTTCCCGTACTGATACGGCACCAGTCGTAAAAAGGAGGAAAAGGCCTGCCTATACGTACCCCTTTTTCTAACATCATAGGACCCAGTGTTCGGATGTCCTTTTGAGAATGGAAGAACACAAAATTGGTGTGGGAGGGTACATATTCCAATTTAAGGTGGTCTAAAAGAGTGTAAATTCGAGATTTTGCCTCTCTGTTTTGTGCAAGAGAAAATTGATAAAAGGCCTCGTCTTCAAGGGCTTCTTTTGCCGCCTCTATAGCAAGAACATTGCTCATTGCGACAATGTTTTTTCTGATTTTGGCTGCCAATTCCGGCTTGGCAATCAAATAGCCCACTCGTAGTCCTGCAAGTCCATATACCTTAGAAAACGTTTTGGAAACAATCACATCGTCTCCTCTTTTTACTGCGTCAACCATGCTGGGATAGTTTGGGGTTTCTATAAAATCGTAATAGGCTTCGTCTGAAAAGACAATCGTTTTTTTACTTGCGCTCGCACAAAAATCGACCAGCTTGTCTGCAGACACAAGAGTCCCTGTGGGGTTGTTGGGGTTGCAGAGAAATACCAGTTTTGTCTTGGAAGAAATGCGCTTTTCGATTTCATCTAGATCATACCCTTTATCCGCTCCTACAGGAACCCAGTTGATCGTGGCTCCCCACTGTTTTGCATAGTCCATCATTGCGAGGAAGGTCGGCTCCCCTGAGATAATTTCTCCTCCATTGGAAGCAAAAGTTAACCCTGCAATCTTCAGCCCTTCTGTGGAGCCCCCAGTAACGATAATTGACTCTGGAGCAACACCGTGTTTTTTTGCTAAAATAGCGGCTAAATCGTCCGAATACGCATACGGATAACGACATCCGTGAACAAAGGAATCTTTGATGCGTTCTTGTACCCTTTTTGAAGGACCGTAGGGGTTTTCATTGGAGCTCAAACGAATTATGGGCTCTAAACTGCGGGGGTTGAAGGCTTCTTTTTCTTGTGCGCTAAGGATGCTGTGTGGTGCTAAAAGCATCCCTCCAATCCCTAATGATGAGCGCAGCCAGTCTCTTCTTGTTTGCATTTTTTATGTTTTTCCTAAAGTTTGTTTTTTTTTAATACAAAACAAAATTTTAATTCATAAATGTCGCTTATGATTTAAAAGCGGTTCTTTTTTTTACGGAACTAAAAATTAATGCCTATTTTTCAGCATGGACAATTGGATTGCCTTTCTGGAGCTGGGCTTACAACGATTAATTAGTCCCTTAGAATGGGTGATGCTTTTCTCGGTAGTTGGGGGAGGGCTGTATTTGACTTTTCACAGCAAAGGCGTTCCTTTATTTAAGATTAAAACCGCTTTTAAACTCCTTTTTTCAAAAGAACAAAACAAAGGGATTTCTCGTTTTCAAGCGTTGTCCGCAGTACTTGCGGCTACGGTAGGCTTGGGAAATATCTCTGGTGTTGCCATCGCTATTCATATGGGTGGCCCCGGGGTATTGGTATGGATGTGGCTGACGGCTCTCATCGGTATGGTCATCAAATTTTATTCTTGCTCTTTGGCCGTTCAACTCCGCACTTTCGAACCCTCTGGTGCTCCTTTGGGTGGACCAATGTACTACATGGAGTTGGGTATAAAAAAGTGGGGGAAATCTCTAGCCATTTGGTTTTCTGTCGCAGGTCTTTTTGGTGTGCTTCCTGCTTTTACCGCGAATCAATTGACACAAACATTTATGGATGTACTCCAGCCGAATAGTATGATTGCCCTTGGAACCATACAATGGAAATTGATTTTTGGAGTCGTTCTTTCTATCGCGAGTGCTTTCGTCATTTTTGGGGGCTTGCGTTCCATTGTTCGGGTTACATCAAATCTTGTCCCCCTCATGGTGGGGCTTTATTTTTTAATGGGTCTCTATATGTTGGTGACTCATGCAGAAGCGGTACTTCCTACCTTCAAGCTGATTTTCTTCGAAGCCTTTAACTTCAATACAGCTGTAACGGGTGGGTTTTGGGGTTTGGTTATATTAGGTGTACGGAGAGCGGTCTTTTCCAATGAAAGCGGTGTTGGTAATGCTCCTATGTACCACGGTCAATCACAAAGTTCAAAAGGCACAGACGAAGGGCTGGCTGCCATGCTTGGCCCCCTTTTAGATACCGTATTGGTTTGTACGATCACTGGCTTATTGGTCATCATCAGTGGAGCATATAAAGTAGAAGGACTTAATGGTATCGTTTTAACACTGGAAGCGTTTAGACGGTTGTTTTTTGGAGTTGGAGACCTTCTTCTTTTGGTTATGGTGTTTGTTTTTGGTATCTCCACTTTGTTTACCTATTCCTACTACGGTGTCAAGTGCTTTGGGTACCTCACCCACCTCAAATGGGGTCCCCTCTACAACTATTTTTATATTGGGAGCATCATTTTTTCTGCCTTAGTTACTGTGGAGGTGGTCATTGGCATCATAGACCTTGCCTTTGCATTAATGTGCATTCCCAATATGCTTGCTCTTCTCTTTTTATCAAAACGGGTTAAAATCGAAATGCTAGAAAGAGGCTGGTTGAGCTAATCTTTTTTCTTCTCAATCCAAACTAGGTGGACCGGGGAGAATTCTAGGTCTGTACGGTTCTGATTTTTTATTTTTTTGATAATCTGCTTTAACTGCTTCTACCAGCTTGGGGTTTTTGTACAAGTCCGCCATGGTCATCGACAAGGCTTTTGCAGCATAGATCATCCCTTTGTGACCAATAGACATGCCCGTACAAGCTACCACCGCCCAAGAATGCCAAGGGCCGCCATCAGAAGCAACTGTAGCTGACATACGTATGGTAGGAACCACTTGACTTACGTCTCCTACATCTGTAGATCCTCCCTGTGCGGGTAACGTCTCTTGTAGAGGGGTTACCTTTCCGTTAATTCCAATTTGGGGTTTCCCCGACTCTTTTAAAATGGTGTTAGCATAGGCTATTTCATCTTCCGTATAGGTGATCTCTCCAAGAGTTTCCAGATTTTTTTGCATGATTTCTGCTCCTGTTCTGTTCACCAGTATTTCATAAATACCGGAGATGAGTTTTGTTTCGTATCGGGTACCCGTCATCAAAGCGGCCCCCTTGGCTATGTCCAGTGCTCTTTCATACATTTCGTCTACTTTTTCTACGCTATTTTCTCTTAAGCGAGTCCATATTTTAGCATAATCGGGTACGACGTTAACAACATTTCCTGCTTGTTCGATTTGGTAATGAATTCTGGAAGTCGGTAAAATGTGCTCCCTGTAGTAATTCAATCCTGTTGTGTAGAGCTCCATAGCATCTACCGCGCTTTTTCCGTTCCATGGGTCGGCGGAAGCGTGAGACGTTTCTCCATAGAACATAACACGAAAGTCTACCAAGGCCTTGCTGGTTTCTGTTCCCGAAATGATGTTGTCTCCAGGGTGCCAGTCCATACATACGTCCAGTTGATCGAAGACCCCTTCGCGTGCCATCCAGACTTTAGCAAAGATGGTCTCTTCTGCGGGTGTTCCATAAAAGATAACTGTTCCTTTAAGGGTTCCTTTTTCTATCTGTTCTTTGATTGCTACAGCAGCAGCCAAACTAGCGGTTCCAAAAAGATTGTGACCACAGCCGTGTCCTGCAGCACCCTCTATACGAGCCTCTTTTGTGGGTTGTCTCTTCTGGGAAATTCCAGCATTGGCATCAAATTCACCAAGGATACCAATCACAGGTTTCCCCGATCCGTATTTGGCCATAAAAGCGGTGGAAATCTCTGCAACGTTTTCCGTTACCTCAAATCCATTTTGCCGTGCGTAGTCTTTTAGAAGTTTAGAGGATTTGTACTCCTCTAAAGACGTTTCAGCGGCTTCCCAAATGGCATCACTAAGGGTTGTTAATTCTTTTTGTTTTTGTTCAATACTTTGTTGAAGGTCTTTTTTTATTGTTTTAATTTGCTGTGCCTGTACAGGTAGTATCAGCGCTAACATCAGTAGTAAAAAAATGTTTTTTTTCATTGTCTTTTTATTTATTGTTTTAAAGTTAGTTTTTCTTTTGAACAGGTACAAAAATTCCCACGGCCAAAAAGAAAGCTCCCCCTATTAAATAAGGCCAGTCGATAAAGGAAAGCTTGGTATACATAATCCCTGTAACAACAATGCCCAAAACCGCTAGGAGAAAGCAAAAGAGTTTTATAATCCACCTAAAAAGCATATACGACTTTTGATTTCAATGTACGCAATACAAATTAAACTTGTGTATTTTTGAATGTGATTCGTTTATACCTTGTTGGCCTTTTCGTTTTGTTCGGTGCTATTGTTGCCAATGTAATCGCTGCAAAACTCCATTTGAAAAGCTGGTATGACCTCTTAATCGGGCTATCAGAAACACGGTCTTATTGGAGCCAGTTGGGGGTCAAAAACTTGATCTGGCTGCTTATTATTTATCCTTTCCTTTTGGGCCTAAGTGCTTTTCTTGGAAACCTAATCTCTCAAAAATTCTTTTCATTATGACCAGTACAGTAACCTATTTAGGAAATCTCAGAACCTCTGCTACCCATCTAGCTTCTGGATCAACTTTTATTACAGATGCCCCCGTTGATAATCAAGGAAAAGGAGAGGCTTTTTCTCCCACGGACACCGTTGCTACTGCTTTAGCGTCTTGCCTGATGACCATTATGGGAATTAAAGCACAAGATTTAAATATCGATTTGACTGGAACACGCGCAGAGGTAAAAAAAGTAATGGGAACAAACCCTCGTAGAATTGTAGAAATTCAAATTTCAATAACTTTTGTACAGCGATTCGACACAAAAACCCAGACCTTATTGGAGCGTGCAGCGCGTACCTGTCCCGTAGCTTATTCTCTTCATCCTGACCTAAATCAGCAACTACAGTTTATCTGGCCCAAGTAATTCTTTTTTTAAAGAAATAAACTAAAGAATAGGTCAGTATTCCTATTGGTCCCAAGAGAAAAGTACACAACAAAGGAATGAAAATATACACGTGACCGATGCGGTTTTTTTGACTGTGGCGCACCATCCATGCCCCTACCCAAAAGTCAAAAGCCAGATAATGTAACCATCCTGCAGCAGCAGACTCTGGAGTGGCTTGTCGAAAAAGCTTTACAATTCCTTCTAAAGTAGAAAAATCTGCCTCGGCCAACCCTCCTGAAACGAGAATAAAATACGAATAAAAAAGACTGAGGAAAAGCGGAACCCATGGAAATGCGATCAACGGTTTGGAAATCGCCTTTCCAGGAGCAAAGAGAAGTACTCCCCAAGCAATTAGGATTCCCGTATTGCAAATTGTAAATAAAATATTAGTCATAATCATTTGTATTCAGTGCTAAGCAAATTACTATTTTTTAACTTAGAGCAGAGTTTATGCTGCTGTTTAAAAACATAAAAGGAGAACGGGTCGATCCGGTGAACCATACCTTGGAGATCATCAAGAATTATCCCTACACGGAAATTCACATCGGTACCGATTCGCAAAATATCAATAAAGAAACACGCTATACAACCGTGATTGCCTATCGGTTTGGGTCGAGAGGGGTGCACTATATTTTTAGTAAATCGCGTAAAGATCTCATTTTAGATATGTGGACACGTCTATGGAAAGAGGCAGAATACAGCATTGATTTGGCAGAATGGCTGACCCAAAAAATTGCCTTAAAAATTCAAATAGACATGGACTACAACGAAGACGAAAATTTCAAATCACATAAATTGGTTGCTGCGGCCAAAGGCTGGGCCAATTCCCTAGGGTACAAAGTGAATGTAAAGCCAAATAACCAAATCGCAACTCGAGCCGCTGACTATCACTGTAAATAAACATCCTTCAAACGGCTTGAGCACAAGATATTGCCGCCAACTGTAAAAACACCAAACAAAAACGCTAAAGAAACCTGAGGCCAACGAGAATCAACAGAATAAAAACAGGTTTGGAGAGTTTCTTCTAAAGAGACAATTTTAACCTATCTTTAATCGACTTCTAAAAAAAAGACATATGCGTTTTACCATCATTGCTCCTCCTGTGCCCACACAAAAGTGGAAGGAACAATTTGAGAAAATAGCCCCGCACATTCCGCTATTAATTGGCACAGAAACAGACCGGCCGGAAGAGATTGTTTGTGCTATGGTTTGGAAACAACCCAAAGGAGCGCTGAAGCCCTTTGTGAACTTAAAACTTATCTTTTCTATGGGCGCTGGTGTGGACCACGTACTCGCAGATGAGACCATTCCAAAACACCTGCCTATCTGTAGAGTGGTAGATCCTCAAATGGCTTTTTCTATGAGTAATTATGTTTTAATGGCTCTTTTAAACCACCATAGATCTTGGTATGAATTTCAAGCAGCACAACAGCAGAAGCATTGGGCTCAATTTGAATTTATAGAACGTCCTGTACGTGTGGGGGTTTTGGGTATTGGTCATTTGGGAATGGATGTTGCTCATAAAGTCCAGCAATTAGGCTTTTCTGTTGTAGGTTACTCCCATTCACCCAAAAAAACTCCTTTTCCTTCTTTTGTAGCGGGAGAATGGGATCAGTTTATAAAATCCCTGAATGTTCTGGTTTGTACTGTTCCTTTCACTCCAAAAACAAAAGGCCTGCTAAACTATTCCCTTTTTGAGCAATTTGCAGAGCCTACCTACCTGATCAATGTTTCCAGAGGAAGCGTTCAGGTTGAAAAAGACATCCTTAGGGCTTTAGATGAAGGGCTTCTTTCGGGTGCTTTTTTGGATGTTTTTGAAGAAGAACCCCTTCCTGTAGACAGTCCTTTATGGTCACATCCTAAAGTAAAAATCACTCCTCATATTGCCAGTTTGACCTACCCCAGAGAGGGTGTTTTGCAAGTACTAAATTGTTTTGAACAGCTTGAAAAGGGTTTACCCCCACCACAGCAAGTAAGTCGTGAAAAAATGTACTAACTTTTTAAAAGCTGTGCCGTAATATCACGAACACCAAAACGAACCGGATCGGTCACATGAATTCCTGTTTTTTGTTCTAAATCCGTTAGAAATTTTTTGGCCTCGCTTTCTGTCAACTTGCTTGTATTTGCACATATTCCGATCACTTTGGCTTGAGGATAGGTTCCTAAAACAGTCGCCAAGCTTTCGTTTAATGCTATAAATTCGTTGAGATCAGGAACAACAATGTGTTCTGGACTTCGAAGTGTGTTTTTACCCGCTCGTATACACATTACTAGATGAGTAGGGCAACTTCCTCGCATCAGAGGTAAGGTTGCAGAACTTCCTGGATGAAGTAAGGATCCTTGCCCCTCTACAAGCACAATATCTTTGTCGGCCTGTTCAAGGACAGCCTGTTCTACAGCACCACAGGCGTGATCGAGTTTAAAGGCATCTAAGGGTATTCCTCTACCCATAATGGTTATTCCAATTTGACCTGTAGCTACAAAACCTACTTTCTGTTTTTGTTTGAGTAATTCTTGGTAAATTTCTAAGCCTGAAGTCATCTTTCCTACAGCCATATCTGTGCCAATAAACAACACTCTTTTATTGGGAAGAGCAGCTGCCTGAGCAGTAGCTATTGCCGGGATAAATTGGGGGATACGAACGTCCCATATCCACTGATTCTTTGGGTTTTTGATGGAATTGCTCCATTTGGGAGACAACAAGTCGTGAAGTCCATTGACGATGGACAAACCCGCCTCCAATGCTTCATTAATGATAGGGGTCCACGTCTCAGGAATTCTGCCTCCTGAAGGGGCAATACCCAATATCATTACCTCTGCACCGAGGGCAACCGCCTCTTGAAGGCTTTTAAGGATGGGAATAGCCCTGGGTAGTTCAAAAAAGTCCTGCATCGATTTCCCTGCGTGAGTTGTGTCAACAATTCCAACAATAGGGTTTTTGAGGTAGCGCGCTACTCCTATCCCCATTTTACCATAGTCGCTGTCTATATGGCCTTCCATATAAACCACAACTTTTTGTTTAATATCCAGCATAAAATTCTTGTTTTAATTCCGCTCCATGTCCAGGAACATCAGGGGGGAGCGTAACCCCATCAACCATTGGGGCTCCATTAGAAGGATCGGGTGCTAAATTGTAATGCGAGTCTAGATCGATGTGGTCTATCCCTCCAGTAAGGGCAGCGGCGGCGGCTATTGCTACAGAAGATTCGCTCATACAGCCTATCATTGTTTTTAACCCATGCGCTCGTGCCGTAGCTATAATGCGTAACGCTTCTGTGATTCCTCCACACTTCATCAACTTCATATTTACACCATCAACATGGGCAGCAAAATGAGGTATGTTTTCACAAAAACGACAGGACTCATCTACATAAATGGGTAAAGGCCGCTGGTCATACAGCTCTTTAAGATGTGCCTCTTCTCCCTCTTTTAAGGGCTGTTCGATATAGTCCACTCCTCGATCGGCCAACCACTGCATCATATGTTTTGCTTGAGAAACATCCCACCCGCCATTGGCGTCTACACGGATTTTAACGGCGTAGTTTTTTGCGCTTTCTAGGACTTGTTCAAACATTGCTTTATCTGCTTCTATCCCATCTGGAGCGCCTAATTTTATTTTAAGAGACTTTATTGATGAGCCTTCCATAATAAGAGGTATGCGTTCTTTTACTACCTCTGGTGGATTGATTCCTATGGTTACGGAGGTTGGTGTATGTGCCTTTGGAAAGCCGAGCAACTGATAGAGCGGCATTTGTGCTTTTTTTGCTGTCCAGTCCCAAAGGGCTATGTCCAAGCCTACATAAGCACAGGGAGGTATTTTCATTTCGCGAGCGCGATCATACAATGCCTGTATGGAATATCCTTCGATTCCTGTGGCAACAAACTCTTCCAGTGCTTGTTGTACTGCTTCGGGGGTACTTGCCCCTTCTGTATCTCCTGGTGCTGCTTCACCCCATCCAATCAAACCGTCTTTTTCAAAACGTACAAAAATGTTTTCCGAATGGTAGCGAATTCCTCTACTTATTGCTAGTGGAAAGCGCTTTTTAAGTTCAACTTTATGAAAACTTATTTTCATTCAATTACAAAAATATTAGTTTACTTTTTTTAATTCTTTAATACTAAATGCCTCTACACGAGACTGCTCCGCTGAAGTAATAAGGCTTAATGTTTGAAAAGGAGCGTTGCTAAAGAAAATCTCTGTCATAACAGTGGCTCCCTCATCGTAAAACAATTCGATAGAGGCCTTGTCTAAAATGAATTTGATTTCTAGAGTTTCCTTTGAAGTAAACCGAGGTGCAAGAGAGGGTTTCGCGCCAAAGGTCTTCGAAAAATCTACTTGTCCTGACTGTTTACGATCAATAAAAAACTGTTTTTCATTGTGATTATAACCGAACTTCAACGAATCGCCGCGGCTGTTGGCAAGAACAAACGTATACGTTGTGTTTTCCAATTTTGAGAGTTCCATTTGAGCAATTGCCCCAGATAGGTCAATGTCCTTTTCCTCAACAAGTGTTGTTTCTCCTTCCAGAGGCAGCAATTTTTTTTCAATAGTCTTGGAGATATAGGGTTCCCAATTGGAGTGAGCTATTGATCGCAAACGGTAGTGACCGGGTTGCTCTGTCACTAACTCAAGTTCTCGAGCGGTGGTCATGGCGCTCCTCCAAGGGCTTGTAGGCACTTCTTGGGCGTATTCCCAGTTGGACATCCACCCTTGATACAAGACCCCTTTTGATTCGCTTTTCCAGTTGGAATAGGTCACGCCCGCATAGTTGTCTTTCCCAAAGTCGGTCCAAAAACGATGCTCTTGCTCCATTTCTTTTTGAAAATTAGGGTCTACGGTAAATTGTTTGCCGTCAAAATCTCCAACAAAATATTGTGTCGCACTCCCACCGTTGGGACCTCCAGGATTGATGCTCACCAAATGCACCCATTTGGTCTCCTTAGTTCCTTTTACAGGAAGTTCAAAAAGGTCCGGGCATTCCCAAACTCCGTTGTGATTTCCTATTCCTTCACCAAAAGAGGATAAAAAGGTCCACTTTTTTAAATCTTTGGATTCGTAAAACTGAGTAATCTGTGCTGCTGCTAGTATCAAAATCCACTTTTGATCTTTTTCATACCAGATGACCTTGGGATCGCGAAAATCTCGAATGCCTGGATTTTCAATTATTGGATTTTCAGCGTGTTTCGTCCAGGTTTGTCCATCGTCTAAAGAGTAGGCCATGCTTTGAGTTTGAAACAATTGTGATCCTTTTTGTTCCGCTTCAGCGTCGTGATTGGTGTAAATAGCAATAATGGGCGTTTGACCTTCCTTTCCAAAACCAGAAGTATTGTTGTAATCCACTACAGCGCTTCCAGAAAAAATAGTTCCCAGTGCATCGGGATATAATGCGATGGGTTGTTCCTCCCAATGAATTAAGTCTTTGCTTATAGCATGTCCCCAATGCATTGGTCCCCAAACACTGGATTCTGGATGATGCTGAAAATACAAATGGTAAGTCCCCTTTAAGTAAAACATCCCATTGGGGTCGTTCATCCAATTTTTCTTTGGTGTAAAGTGAAAGTTTGGACGATACCGCGATTCTTCAACGTTTTCTTTGTTCATCTCCTTTTGATTCTCTTTTTTTTCTGAGGTTCCACAAGCACTTAGTAAAGCCAAAAGCAGCATACAAAGAACGGTATTTTCTTTTCTAAAAATCATATTATTTGTTCTTGTTGTCTGCAATCAATTTTTTGCTCAGTTCCTCCAGAGAAATCCCTCGCGTTTCGGGCATCATATAATGGACAAACAGCAATTGCAAGACCATAAAAAAGGCAAAAATGGAAAAGACAACGGCAGCTCCTATACTAGCAAATAAAAGGGGTACAAAAGAAGGAATGACCGCTGCGAGAACCCAGTGTACACTCACCCCAAAAGCCTGCCCAGAATTGCGAAGGTGGTTGGGGAAAATTTCAGAAATATACACCCAAATGATTGCCCCCTGACCTATGGCATGAGCGGCAATAAAGAGGAAAAGAAAAATAGGGATTAATAGTCCCCCCCACTGAAAATAAAAAGCACATGCTACTAAACTCAACGAGATGATATAACCAAAAGAACCGTAATACATCAGTTTTTTTCGTCCCTGTTTGTCAATCAAAGCAACTCCTATAAACGTGAAGATCAAATTGGTAAGCCCTATCCCCACACTGCTCAGCAAAGAGGTGCTTTCTCCCAGACCTCCTTCTTCAAAGATTCTCGGAGCATAGTATAAAAAGGCGTTTATACCCGAAAGTTGATTGAAAAAAGCAACTAAAAAAGCCAGTTTTAGGGGGAAACGATATTTTTTATCAAAAATCGATTCTTCTCTGTTCTCCTGTTCACTTGAATTGTCCATTTCTTTGACTAATTGATCAAAAGAAGCTTCAGGATCGATTTGGTGATAGACCTCCTTGGCTTCATCATGTATCCCTTTTGAGATGAGCCATCTAGGGCTTCTTGGGATACCAAAACACAATAAGGTATACATTACTGCTGGAAAAGCTTCTACCCCCATCATCCAACGCCAAGCATTTTCACCTATATCTCGCAACAGATAGTTAGAAATAAAAGCCAATAGAATTCCAAAAACCAAGCTGAACTGGTACATTCCCACCAGCTGGCCTCTTCTTTTTGCCGGAGCAATTTCTGAAATGTACGCAGGTACTGCTATGGTAGAAACTCCAACGCCTAAGCCTCCAATAAAACGGAAGGCAGCAAAGCTGATTGGATCATTTGCCAAGGCGGAGCCTACAGCAGACACCGTGTAAAAAACACCCACCCACAAAAGGGTCTTTTTACGACCTAAGCGTTGGGTAGGTATTGCACCAAAGAGTGCCCCTACAACCGTGCCCCAAAGTGCCATTGCCATGACTACCGTTCCATGAAATGCATCCGAAGAGTTCCAAAGGCTTTGCAATTTTTTGTCTGCGCCGGAAATAACAACGGTATCAAAACCAAAAAGAAGTCCCGCTAAAGCTGCCACAAAGGACCAATAAAAAACTTGTTTCATCTGTTACTAATAAGTGTTAATCTATGGTCAGAGGGAACATCCTGAATGGTCCTGTAGGTTTGTAATCTACTGTTATTCATAAATGTTTCATTGACTATAGTTTGTTTAAATTCATTCGTTTAATGTACTCAAGATAACTATTAAATAAAAAAATCTTGTTCCTCAGCCCCAATTTCTTTTAAATGAATCCCAGTATAGAGATTTGTTGATTTGTATTGGAAAGTTTTATCTTTAGATAAATTCTTTAGTTTATGCCATACTCTTTACGAACCCTTCTGTTCTCTTCTCTTTTTTATGTCTTATTTTTTGGTTGTCAATCCACAGTCCCGTCCGAAAAGTCTAAACTTCCTAAAATTGCAATTGCAGGCTTAGCAATAGAATCCAGTACTTTTTCTCCTGCAAAAACAGAGGCTGCCGCTTTTTTGGCTCGTGAAGGAGAAGACGTTTTTACCTACTACCCCTTTTTACAAGAGGAGCGTCCACAAAGAAAAGCGGCCCTATGGGCGCCTACACTTAGAGGACACGCCTTGCCGGGGGGTATTGTTACGCGTCAAGCCTATGATTCTTTGGTAGGAAAGACCTTGGCAATGCTTGAAAATGAATTGCCCATTGACGGCTTGTTTTTTGACATACACGGAGCGATGAGTGTAGAGGGGCTAGACGATCCTGAAGGGGATTTTATTCAAAAAATCCGTGCACTTATAGGAACAAAGCCCTTGATCTCCACCTCTATGGACCTCCACGGCAATGTCTCTAAACGTTTAGCAGAACACACTGACCTGATCACTTGCTACCGCATGGCACCCCATGAAGATGCTTTGGAATCGAAGCAACGCGCAGTAGACAATCTCTTGGAGCGATTGCGCTCAGGTAAAGGCAAGCCCAAATACAAGGCCTGGATCCCTGTCCCTATATTATTACCTGGAGAAAAGACCAGTACACGAATTGAACCTGGTAAAAGCCTGTATGCAAAAATCCCTGAGGTGGTTGAAAAAGAAGGTGTAATCGATGCGGCGATCTGGATCGGTTATGCTTGGGCTGATGAGCCAAGAAACCACGCTGTTGTTATGGTTACTGGTGATGACAAGAAGGCAGTAAGTGCGGGTGCTGAACAATTGGCTACTCATTTTTGGGAGGTTCGCAAAGAGTTTGAATTTGTTGCTCCCACAGCAACTTTAGAAGAGAGTCTTTCTTTAGCTCTTCGTTCTAACAAAAAACCGTTTATCATAAGTGACATGGGAGACAACCCAACAGCTGGCGGTGCTGGAGATGTAACCTGGACTCTAAGAGAACTTTTGCAAAACAACGCTTTTCAAAAATCCTCTGGCCCTGAATTAATCTACGCTTCTATTCCTGGTCCTGAACTGATTGAAGCAGCGTTGAAAGTAGGAGTAAACAACAAAGTCACTGCAAAGGTAGGTGCTCAAGTAGATGATCGCTACGCGCCTCCTCTTCTTCTTGAAGGGGTAGTAGAGGCCATTCATCAAGGAGATATACATGCAGAAACAGAGGTGGTCGTTCGTGTTGGAAGTATTCGCGTTATCGTAACTAAAAAACGCAAACCCTATCATCGTGAAAAAGACTTTACTCAACTGGGGTTGAATCCAAGAGCAGCAGATATTCTGGTGGTAAAAATTGGTTATCTCGTCCCTGAGCTCTATGCCATGAGAGGAGATTGGATCATGGCGCTCACCCCTGGAGGTGTGGATCAGGATCTGGAACGATTGGACTACAAGCGAATCAACAGGCCCATGTTTCCCTTGGATAAAGAGATGGACAATGTTGATCTAAAAACCCGTTTTATCAAAGCTTCTGATGCACTCTAATTTCATTTATTATGAGACTATATTCACTATTTCTACTTAGTATTCTTTTTCTATGCTGCGATGCAAAGGATTCCTCTTCAACGGAAACCCTCCAGGTAAAGGGGCTACAAGAATCGGTTGAAATTCTCAGAGACCAGTGGGGAATCAATCATATTTATGCCCAAAACCAGCACGATTTATTTTTTGCACAGGGATATGCCGCCGCAAAGGATCGGTTGTTTCAATTTGAGATTTGGAGAAGACAAGCAACTGGAACCGTAGCGGAGCTTTTAGGTCCTGAAGAATTGAATAGAGACATCGGTACGCGCTTATTCAAATACCGAGGGGATCTGGATACGGAACTGAACCACTATCATCCCGAAGGAAAAGCAATAATTGAAGCCTATGTAGATGGTGTGAATCGATACATTGCAGAAATTTTGACCACTCCCGAAAAACTTCCTCTTCCTTTTAAAATGCTGGGCTTACTCCCCCAAAAGTGGACTCCAGAGGTCGTAATCTCAAGACACCAAGGTTTGCTTGGAAATATTGGTGAAGAGCTTCAAATCGGTAGGGCGGTAGCAAAGATAGGGCCAGATAAAGTAAAAGAGCTCCTTTGGTTTCATCCTAAAGAACCCCAACTTGATCTTGACCCTAAAATAGATCGGGAGCTGCTCTTTGAGCCATTACTAGCCCCTTATCAAGCCTTTAGAAAATCGGTGCAATTTAAGCCAGAGCACCTCCTGGAAGCTTATCGCAGTTCCGAGGCGGTGGCTGTCTTGAATCAATACAATGAGCTTTCTAAAGACTCGCTTGCGCTTGGGAGTAACAATTGGGTGTTGAGTGGATCAAAAACAGCTGACGGTCATCCTGCTATGGCCAATGACCCGCACCGTAGAATCGCTGTTCCCTCTTTGAGGTATATGGCACATCTAGTGGCGCCCGGGTGGAATGTCATTGGAGGTGGAGAACCTGAAATTCCGGGCATCTCCATTGGACACAATGAATATGGGGCTTGGGGGCTTACTGTTTTTAGAACCGATGGTGAAGACCTTTACCAATACGACCTCAATCCAAAAAATCCGTTACAGTACAAACACAACGGTCAGTGGAAAGATTTTACAGTTATTCAAGAGCAGATAGAAGTAAAAGGAGGGCCAACACAGGAAGTTGAACTGTATTACAGCCTGCATGGGCCTGTTACCTATCTCAATAAAAAAGCACTAAAAGCCTATGCTGTACGCTGTGCCTGGCTAGAACCTGGAGGGGCTCCCTACCTTGCTTCGCTTCGAATGGATCAAGCTAAAAATTGGGAAGAATTTAGGGCCGCTTGTGCCTACAGCAATATTCCCGGCGAAAATATGATCTGGGCGGATCAAAAAGGGACTATTGGTTGGCAAGCCGTTGGAATCGCCCCCGTTAGAAAAAACTTTAGTGGATTGGTTCCTGTCCCGGGAGATGGTCGTTTCGAATGGGAAGGGTATTTGCCTATACTGGAAAAGCCCCATGATGTCAATCCTGAAAAAGGATATCTCGCCACGGCCAATCAAAATGTAACTCCAAAAGAGTACCCCCACTGGGAGGCCATCGGTTATTCTTGGTCTGATCCCTACAGAGGAGATCGAATAGATGAGGTGCTTAGTAAGAACAACAATCTTAGCATTGAAGACCAAAAAGCATTACAGGTAGATGTAACCTCACTCCCTGCACAAACATTGATTCCCTTGTTGAAACCGCTTTCTTTTACTCCTTTTGAAGAAGCACTTAAAAATAAACTTCTGGGATGGGATTTTCGTTTGGAACCCAACTCCATTCCAGCAGCAATTTACGTTGCTTGGGAAAAGGAGCTCCTAGCAAACGCTCAAGAGCAATTTATTCCAGATGTGGTAAAACCGTATTTGTCCTCTTTACAGTTGAAACGGATTTTGGATTGGATCGAAACGCTAGAAGGCCCATTTACTGAACCCAAAAAAAGAGAAGCCTTTTTGGTGACTACTTTTCAAGCGGCCATTGCAGACTTAAAAAACCGCCTTGGTGAAGATCCCAACCAATGGCAGTACGGTCAAGCGGCAAACAAACATACCTCACTGACCCACGCACTAGGATCAGTGGCCAATGCAGCTGCAGCAGAACAACTCAATTTAGCTCCCCTGCCCCGTGGAGGGAATGGATACACCCCTGGCTCTACAGGAAGCAATTACCGTCAAAGTAGTGGTGCTAGCTTTCGCATGATTGTTTCTACAGGAGACTGGGACACTGCTGTAGGTACCAATGCTCCTGGACAATCCGGTGACCCAGAAAGCCCCTTCTATGACAATCTGTACAAAGATTGGGCAGAAGACGTCTATTTTCCGGTATATTTTTCCAAACAAAAAATACAATCGGTCACCTACAAAAAAACACTTTTGACTCCCTAATTTCTTGATTTAGGAACTCCCATTTCACTTCCTAAAAAGAGGGCGTTTAAAAACATTCTATTTGTACCATAGGCTGTTCCTCTAAAGTTTGGGTTTTCTGCAAAAAGGATCACCCTTCCTTTACCTAGACTACTCACAATCACTGGTGCTGCTTTGGGTAGGAACTGCGTTCTGATTTTTTTGGATATATACCCATCTATATGTGGATTTTTATCATAAACAACGGGAGTTCCATACTCGCTTTTGCTGGGCTGTAACCAAACCAGGTTGTTTTTGTAAAGACTAATGGCTTTTGAGGTATAACCAAAAGCTAAGGGATGAGTTAGATCCATATTCCCTTTAACAAATACGCCTCCCAATTGTTCTCTTCCCAGGTTTTCTGGTGCATCTACATAGGGTTTTTGGCTGGTTTTATTCAAACTGTCTTTGGGCTGAATCACAAGCTGCTCCTGAATAATTTTGTGTTTTATAAGGGCTGTGGTTGCCGTTCCCTGTGCTATAATCGTATTCCCTTGTTCCACCCAGGTCTTTAACTTCTGAATCGTTTTTTCTTCCCATTTGTAATTTCCCGATACTAGCACCAAGGTGTTGTACTTTTCCAATGGAATTTGATTCAAAGAAGATTGCCTCACTTTAGTAATCGGCATTCCTACGCGTGTATCCAAGAGGTGCCACACCTCACCCGCTTCATAAGAACTCACTCCATCTCCTATAAGCATTAACGCCTTTGGTTTTTGGACTGGCTGAATGTAGCGGCTTCCTAAGTCTATTCCAGAAACATTATAACCGGTGGTTAAAGCATCTATTTGAACTTCAAAATGCGCTTGGGCCTGCTTTAAAACATTAAAAATTTGATCCGTACTTTTCTTTTGTGGAGCTACCGGAATCACTAAAGAGCCAAAGGCATAAGCTCCTTTTTCTTTTGTCGAAAAAGGCTTATAAGCCGCAGCTACTGTGAGCTCCTTTTCTTGTAAAAAGTATATGAGCGCAGGAAGCTTATAATCCGTACTATTTACAACATAAGCATAATTAGACTTTTTGAGTGGTTCTAAAAGAGTATTTGTTGTCGTTTCTTCCGCTATACTATTGGGAAGTTTGGTAACCGCTTTGTACTTGATGTTGTAAAAGTTTGCTACGGACCACGCAGAAGCATCGTAATACACGCTGTCCCTATAGCTGTCATAGGTTTCGAAAAAAGTCTGTACCATTCGATACTGTGGTTGTTCAGTGGGAACTGCGTAGCTGTTTTCTCCTGTAGTAATCACTTTTACCTGATGGCGATAGAGCTTATCAAGAAAGGCGTTTCTTTTGTTTCGATCAGGTTCTGTGAACGCATACGCTTTAATCTTGCTTTGTTTACTTCTAGTTAGTGCGCTTTCAAAAAACACTTTTTGATAGTCTCGTAGTAGGGCTTTGTTTTCTACTGCTGCTTGAACTGTTGCCAAACTGGAAACATACTGATTTCTAATGGTAAAGGGGAAAGTTATGTATCCATAATCTGTTTTTTGTTTTAATCCTCTTGAGCTTGCCTGCTCAAAAAGTAAGCCCAGTCCTCCTTGTAAATCAGGATACGAAGACCCGTATCCTGGATATGTACCATCAAAAACTTCTTTTGTAAAATATAAGGACCCTAAACTGTCCAAGTTTTTTGAAAAATAACCGGCAAACAATTCATTAAGTGCTGTATAGTTTTCTTTAGGCATGATGGGGTCCAAAGAACCATTGGCCTTCATGGGCTCGAAAAAATAAGTGCTTTGGCTACCCATTTCATGGAAATCTGTTACCACATTGGGATACCACTGGTGGTACCAATTTAATTTTCCTTGACTTTCTGGATTAATGGCCAAGAGCCAATCGCGATTTAAATCAAACCAATAATGGTTGGTTCTCCCCCTAGGCCAGGCTTCATTGTGTTCTGCGTCGAGAGGGTCTGAAACCAAAGGAGATCCCTTGTAGCTGTTAGCCCACTGGGTATGTCTGTCTCTCCCGTCTGGATTAATCGTTGGGTCGATAAAAATGATTGCATTTTCTCGAAATGATTGTATTTGCGGATTTTCAGAGGCGACAAGTGTGTAGGCCGCCAACAAAGCCGCTTCAGAAGAAGAGGGTTCGTTTCCGTGAACATTATAGGCCAAATTGACGATTACCGGTACGTCTGGCTGTTTTTCTAATTTCCCTTGGGCATAGTCCAAATGTTTTTTTTGTATGGCTTCTATTTGTGCTAAATTTTCTTTTGAGCTTACAATGAGCATGGTGAGTTTTCTGCCTTCGTGCGTTTTACCATAAAAACTTATCTGAGCACGGTCTGACTGTGTGGCCAAGCTTTGGAAATAACTTACAATTTGATCGTGTCGGGTATGTTGGGACCCTATTTCGTATTCCAAAAAAGTTTCTGGAGCGGGTATCTTTGTTTGAAAAGGCTCATAGCGTTCGGTAAAATAGGATTGGCCCAAGGCAAGATGAGCCCCAAAAAAAATCAAAAATAGAATTCTCATAAATGTGCTTTGTTTCAAAGCTACACCTTTTTCTTTAAAGCAAAAAGAACCTGTATATCCTCTGGGAATACAGGTTCTTTTAAATTAAATAGATCGATCTTTTGCGCCTTAAGCGCGGTTTTGCTTTTTGATCAAATTAAGCGCTGACCCCTCTTTAAACCACTCGATTTGCTGTGCGTTATACGAATGATTTGCTTGAATCGTGTCTTGGGAGCCGTCTGCGTGATCAATGATAATGGTCAAGGGTTTCCCAGGAGCAAACGCATTCAAATCTACAAAGTTAAAAGTATCGTCTTCTTGGATGAGGTCGTAATCTGCTTCGTTAGCAAAAGTAATGCCCAGCATCCCTTGTTTTTTTAAGTTGGTTTCGTGAATACGTGCAAAAGATTTAACTAGAACGACTTTAACTCCAAGAAAGCGAGGTTCCATTGCAGCGTGTTCTCGGGAGGATCCTTCTCCGTAGTTGTGGTCTCCTACCACTACGGTTTCAATTCCCGCTGCTTTATATTGACGTTGTACGTCTGGTACTCCGCCGTATTCTCCTGTCAGCTGATTTTTAACAAAATTGGTTTTTTGATTGAAGGCATTGACTGCGCCTATGAGGCAGTTGTTCGAAATGTTGTCTAAATGACCACGAAAACGCAGCCATGGCCCTGCCATAGAAATATGGTCTGTGGTACATTTTCCAAAAGCCTTGATCAACAATTTTGCCCCTGTTATATTTTCACCATCCCAAGGAGCGAAAGGTGTTAAAATTTGTAAGCGTTCAGAATCTTCTTTTACCTCAACCTTCACTTGAGAACCGTCTTCAACAGGAGCGAGATAGCCGTTGTCTTCTACATCAAACCCTTTAGGAGGTAATTCCATCCCTGTTGGTGGATCCAGTTTAACTTCTTCTCCTTCTTGGTTAATTAAGGTGTCTGTTAGTGGATTGAAATCCAAACGCCCAGAGATTGCTACTGCAGCTACCATTTCTGGAGAAGCTACAAAGGCATGCGTATTTGGGTTTCCGTCTGCTCTTTTTGAAAAGTTGCGGTTAAAGGAATGAATGATTGAGTTTTTTTCTTGTTTATCTGCACCTTCGCGAGCCCATTGCCCAATACAAGGACCACAAGCATTGGTGAAAATAGTTGCGTCGAGCTCTTCAAAAATCTGAAGTAATCCATCTCGCTCTGCCGTGTAGCGCACTTGTTCCGATCCTGGATTGATTCCAAATTCAGCCTTGGTAACCAGCTTTTTCTCTACTGCTTGTTTTGCTATGGAAGCCGCTCTAGAAAGGTCTTCGTAGGAGGAATTTGTACAAGAACCGATCAATCCCCATTCTACTTTTAGGGGCCATTCGTTTTCCTTTGCAACTTTAGACATTTCTGCAACAGGAGTGGCCAGGTCTGGAGTAAAAGGGCCGTTGAGGTGTGGACTAAGCGTGTCCAGATCAATTTCGATCACTTGGTCAAAATATTGTTCTGGGTTTTGATATACTTCAGGGTCAGCGGTAAGGTGTTCTTTTACAGTATTGGCTGCGTCTGCTACATCATCTCTACCGGTAGCACGTAGATAGCGCTCCATAGAGGCATCGTATCCGAAGGTAGAGGTCGTTGCGCCTACCTCTGCTCCCATATTACAAATTGTTCCTTTTCCAGTACAAGACATGGCTTCTGCTCCTTCACCGAAGTATTCGATAATCGCTCCTGTCCCTCCTTTTACGGTTAGGATTCCTGCAACTTTTAAAATTACATCTTTAGGGGCCGTCCAACCGTTTAATTTACCTGTGAGTTTTACTCCTATCAATTTTGGAAATTTTAACTCCCAAGGCATATCCGCCATGACATCTACGGCATCTGCTCCACCTACCCCTATGGCAACCATTCCTAGGCCTCCTGCGTTTACGGTGTGAGAATCTGTTCCTATCATCATTCCTCCAGGAAAGGCATAGTTTTCAAGGACTACCTGGTGGATAATTCCTGCTCCTGGTTTCCAAAATCCGATGCCGTATTTATTCGATACCGATTCTAGGAAGTTAAAAACTTCTGCAGAGGTGCTGTTAGCAGATTTTAAATCTTCCGCTGCCCCTGCTTTGGCTTGAATCAAATGATCACAGTGAACCGTGGTCGGCACAGCAACTTTCGCCTTTCCCGCTTGCATGAATTGCAAGAGTGCCATTTGTGCAGTTGCGTCCTGACAAGCAATACGGTCTGGAGCAAAATCTACATAATCTTTTCCTCGATCAAAAGCACGATCTGAGGTTCCATCCCAAAGATGGGCATACAAAATTTTCTCTGCTGCGGTTAACGGTCTGCCAGTTAATTTTCTAGCTGCCTCTACGCGTTCTTCCAAGCGCGCGTAAACTGCCTTGATCATTTCAATATCAAAAGCCATAGGATTTCTTTTTGGTTTGTGCAAAATTACAAAATAAAGTGGTTGCTAGATTCTTGATTTACTGAATAAATTCTCGCGATTTGAAATGTGTTTGCTGATCCAATCCTAGCAAAATTGCAGCATGATATTCGTTGATAATTTATATTTATGTATCTTACTGATTACTAAAAACAAATCGTCATAGTCAAGGATTTATTGGGTTTAAGCGTGGTTCCTGTATTAGCAATGTAGATCAGCTTTATTTTTAAATTATCCTAACTTTGTTAAAACTTAAGATTTTATGAGCGTTAAAAAGTGGGGGACAATACTCTTTGTTCTGTGTTTATATTCTTGCCAGAATAACAAACAACTCGAATCAGTTAAAACTTCAAAAAACCCTATTGCAGATGGGTGGTATGCTGATCCTGAAGGAGTTGTCTTTGGAAATAAATACTGGATATTTCCTACCTTTTCTGCTAAATATGAAGATCAAGTCTTTTTGGATGCTTTTTCATCAAAAGATTTGGTGCATTGGGAAAAACACAACCGTGTTTTAGACACTTCTGTGATTAAATGGGCTAAACAAGCAATGTGGGCTCCATCGGTTATTGAAAAAAACCAACGATATTACTTGTTTTTTTCTGCAAATGACCTTCAAAGACCTGGAGGACCCTACTGGGAGGAGAAAGATTTGTATAATCACTATGGGGGGATTGGAGTCGCTGTTGCAGACTCACCTGATGGGCCATACGAAGATCACCTTGGAGTACCGCTTATCAATGAATTTCACAATGACGCACAGCCAATAGATCAATTTGTATATAAAGATGTTGACGGTACTTATTATATGTTTTACGGGGGTTGGAGACATTGTAATATCGCTATTTTAAACGATGATTTTACAGGTTTTGTTCCTTGGAGTGACAATCAATTGTTTAAAGAAATTACTCCAGAGGGCTATGTTGAAGGGCCTTTCGTCTTCAGAAGAAAAAACAGTTACTATTTCATGTGGTCTGAAGGAAGTTGGGGAGACGATACCTATAAAGTAGCCTATGCTATGGCCGACAAAGTAACCGGACCTTATAAACGAATAGGTACCATTTTAGAATCTGATAAAAACATTGCAACGGGAGCTGGTCATAATTCAGTAATTAATACGCCCAACACAGATCAATGGTATATGGTATATCACAGGCGCCCCATTCCCAATAAGGGACGTGACCATCGTGTAATTTGTGTCGATAAACTGGAGTTTAATCAAGACGGTACGATCAAACAAGTAAAAATGACATTCGAAGGTATTTCATCCAATGACTTAACGACTATAAGTAGATAAGCGGTGTTCGAATAAAGCCTTAATTGGTCCGGGTTAGTTTTTTAATGATTAAAAAAACTTTTAAAATAACGGTAGGGTAAAACAAAACCCCAACGAGTTGTAAATCAACAAGTTGAGGTTTTCTGTTAGTGGTCCCACCTGGACTCGAACCATCTAATTAACATATTGACTATCAATTAGTTAATTAAGTGATTTTTACCCACAGGGTAATAATTTATTACCCCGAGGGTAAAATAAAAAGTGTATCTGCAGATACCACTTTTTAAAGTAAGGGTTGGTTAGAGTCCGGTTTGGACTTAAACCAATGTTTGTATTAATTTTTACAGTAAAGGGGGAAATATCATTGATTTAACAGTCTGTTTCAAAGATGAGGTTTCTCGTAACCCCAACTAAACTTTTTCCCTAAACCCTAATCGGAGTGGTTTTTATATCGAGGTTATTTTTCTCTCTATGGAAAATGATAGGTTGATATAAAAGAAAAAACCACCATATTAAGGTGGCTTGTTCCGGATACAATCTAAATTCTTTTTTTGAAAAAGAGGGATCACCCTAAAACCGAAAGTTCATTTTAGGTAAGACTTTTTGTAGTTATTAACTACATTCTAAAAAAACAAAGTTTAGAAGGAGTAAACAACCCAGCTCAAGAAAATCAGAAATTAGGAATTATTTGGACCCAGAAAAATTGATTTCCTTGATTCAGGTAATAAATTGTTAATGTTTTACTAATAATGAAGTAACGTTACACCATTAGTGTAGTTCAATTTTTGATCATTATGTAGTTTTTCCTCAAAAATTTGATTTTTTGAGGGAGGTTAAGTGGGTTCTTTATAAACCCACTTTCCTTTTATAGGGTGTTTACTATTGAATTGCCAACCTATACAAAAAGTCTGGGAGATTAAAATGTATAAATAGAAACACAAAATGTTTTTGGGATGTTATCAAAACTTAAACTTCCTTACAAAAAGTAATCAAAAACATAACATTGAATGTTCCTAAATTAACTTTAAAGTAACCTCTTCATCTCAAGGTCAAAATAGATTTGTACTAAAATTAAAACACAGAAAATGAAAATAAATTTATTTAGTTTAATCAGTAGTACTTTATTAATTGTATCGTGTACTAATCAAGAACCAATCATTGAATATGTCACTATAACAGAAACTGTAAAAGAAACAAATACAGTTGAGCTAGACCCATTTGCTGACACAACTTTAGAGGGCAACATAACAGAGGATCTAACTTTAGATCCCACAAAAATTTGGTTGATTAAAGGAAGAGTTTCAGTGGTTGAAGGAGTAACGTTAACCATCCCCGCAGGAACCATTCTAAAAGCAACTTCAGGTACTGGAGCTGACGCTTCAACTCTGATCATCGCTAGAGGCGGGTTTATTGAAGCAAATGGCACCCCTGAAAAGCCAATCATCATGACTTCTGTATCCGATAATATTCAAGTTGGGGGAATCTATCCTCAAAGCGGACCCTCTTTAAACGTAGATACAAGAGGCCTCTGGGGAGGACTTTTAATTTTAGGTAAAGCCCCTTGTTCTTTTTCTGGAGATGTTTCAGAATTGCAGATTGAAGGAATACCTACCTCGGATAAAAATGGACTATACGGAGGTAATGACCCCAATGACAGTTCAGGTTCAATTCAATATGTATCAATAAGACACGGAGGAGCAGAAATAGGAGAAGGAAATGAAATTAATGGACTGACACTAGGAGGAGTTGGTTCAGGAACAACAATCGATAATATTGAAGTAATCGCAAATGTAGATGATGGTATTGAATTTTTCGGAGGAACGGTGAATGCTTCCAATCTATTGGTTTGGGGACAAGGAGATGATGCTATAGACATCGACCAAGGATATTCAGGCACCATTGACGGTGTATTAGTTATTTTAACGGCAGCTTCTGACCATGGATTAGAAATAGATGGGCCAGAAGGGTCACTTGAAGGAAGGTTTACAATTAAAAATGCTACAATTATTGGAGCTACAAGCAATTGTAATCCAACTGGGGTAGACGGAGAAATGGCTGATTTTAGAAAAGGAGCCACCGGAGATTTAATAAACGTATTGTTTCAAGATTTTTCAGCAGGTAAAGATGTTGAATTGGATGATTCTGCAGACGCAAAATCTTATGCAAATGGGTTACTTACTTTTAAAGATATATATATTATGTACCCCACAAACAATGAGGGGCAAAGATGTAGTAATATTGAATCATTAAGTAAAATCTTTGATGACAAATCGGATGAAAGCACCTTTGAAAGCGATGCAGAAACTTTTGCAAAGGTCATTGATCAAAAACAAGAGAGTAATGGGATTCCAAATGAACTGAACTTTTCTTGGACTTTTTTCAAACAATAATAATTATTTAATCACTCTAAAATTGTCTGGCTTTTTTAGTCAGACAATTTTGCTTTTACCTGTATGATCCATTTTAAACTTTACTATGAAATTCAAAACAGACGCTCTTTTAATCGTTCTTTTATGTTCGTTAACTTCCTATGCTCAAACCGGAATAACGGGAGAAATTATAGATGGGGATTTTAATGAACCCTTACCTTTTACCAACATTATTGTCAAAGAAACAGGCGATGGTGCAACTTCTGATTTTGATGGTAACTACAGACTTGAATTGCCTGAAGGAGTCTATACTGTAGTCTACTCTTTCGTTGGCTATGAGTCTAAAGAAATTACCAATATAATTGTTGGAGGAGATCAAGCTACTGTGGTTAACGTGGTTTTGAATTCTTCTGCTCAAGGACTAGAAGAAGTAGTAATTAGTGTTGATGCTAAGCAAAATACAGAATCGTCTGTATTAGAAATTCAGAAAAGATCGGCAAGCCTACTTGATGGTATCTCCTCCCAAGCATTTAAAAAAATGGGTGCAAATAATATCGCAAATGCGATTAAAAGTGTTCCGGGCGTTTCTGTTCAAGGAGGTAAATATATTTATGTAAGAGGTTTGGGTGACCGATATTCTAAGTCGATCTTAAACGGTGTGGACATTCCCGGCTTGGACCCAGATCGTAATTCCATTCAAATGGATCTTTTTCCTTCCAACCTGATTTCAAATGTTTTGGTAAATAAATCTGCAAGAGCAGATCTTCCGGCTGATTTTACAGGAGGGGTTATTAATATCATTACCAAAGATTTTCCAAACCAAAAAGAGGCTTTAATTAGCGTGGGTGTTTCATATAATCCCGAAATGAATTTTAGTGACAACTACCTTTCGTATCAGGGAGGGAAAACCGATTTTTTAGGTTTTGATGACGGTACTAGAAAAAATAAAATTTACAATGCTATTTTAGGTAACACGTTTGACCCCAGACTAAATTCAAGCACAAATGGACTTTCGGTGATCAACAAAATAGCAACGCAGTTTAACGAACAAATGGCCCCTATAAATGATACCAGCGGGATCAATTATAATGTTGGTATTTCATTGGGCAATCAGCACACCTTCGAAAACGGTAATTCTCTTGGTTATTTAGGTTCTTTATCGTACCGAAAAAATCAAAACCTGTATCAAAACACACAGGACAATGTCTATAATTTAAACCCCAATCCGGAAGTGTTGAAATTTGATGAAAATAGAATTCAAAAAGGAACAATTGGAGAAGAAAGTATAATTGCCAGTGGACTTTTTGGAATAACCTACAAAACAAACTATTCAAAATTTAAATTGAACGCCTTACATATTCAGAATGGGGAAAGTTCTTCTGGGCGGTTTAGACAATTGACTAGGTTTTCCGATTTTGTTGATTTTAATAAATATAACCTTGAATACAAAGAAAGATCGATCACCAACGGAATATTAACGGGGCTTCATAACCTATCAGACGCTCAGCTAAAGGTGGAATGGACACTTTCGGGTACCTTGGCAAAGGTGCATGATAAAGATATTAGAAACACAACCTTCCAAGACGAGGAAGGAGTGTTTAGTTTTCAAGAAAACACAGAACCAAAGCGGATTTGGAGAACTCTTGACGAAGCGAATTTTGTTTCTAAAATAGATTTAACAAAACGATTTTCATTTTTAGGTCAAGATGCTATTTTAAAATTTGGTTTATTTGGTTCTTCAAAAGAAAGAAGCTTTTCCATCGATCAATTTTCAGTAAGTACTACCTATACCTCTGAGGCAGACTGGAGCAATTATGGTGGAGACCCAAATCGGCTTTTTGCTTCAGAAAATTTGATTGCCCCAAACAACCCAAGTGGAACCTACATAAACCCTCAGACCACGATACGTCAAGACGCCAATGTTTTCAATTCGAGACAGCAAAACCTAGCCTCGTATTTATCAACAGAATTAAATATAGGGAGCAAACTAAAATCTATTCTAGGGCTAAGATTTGAAAATTATAAAGTCTATTATACAGGGGAAAATAGTCAATTAGGGGTGACTTATGCTAATGAGAATATTATTCTAAAAAATAATTTTTTCCCATCATCAAATTTCATTTATAAAGTAAATGAAAGTCAAAATCTTCGTTTAGCCTATTCTTTAACAACAGCGAGACCAAGCTTTAAAGAGGCTTCAATTGCTGAAATCTATGACCCATTGTCTAATTTGTTTTTCATTGGGAATATAGAGGTGCGACCTACCTACATTGATAACTTTGACCTCCGTTTTGAATCCTTTGGGGAACAATCTCAACTTTTTGCTGTCAGTCTTTTTTACAAAAAACTAACGGACCCAATAGAAATAGGTTTTGTTGCAGCCTCTACCTCAAATTACAAGCCTTTGAATCTTGATAACGCATTAGTTTATGGTGTGGAACTTGAGTTAAGAAAAAAATTACTTAGTTGGGGGATGAACACGAATAGTCTGGGATTAAACTTTAATGGATCATTCATTCTTTCTGAAGAACAGTTTAGTGAAGACGAATATAAATTGAGAAAACTGGGACTGAGAAAAGGACAAAATATAGGAACAACAAGACAGCTTCAGGGACAATCCCCTTACCTTATCAATAGTGGAATCGAATATAATAACACTGAAACCAGCCTATCCGGTGGTTTGTATTTTAATGTTCAAGGAAAAACCTTGGAGGTGGTTGGTGACGGATTTTATCCAGATGTATATACGATGCCGTTCAACAGCTTAAACTTCAATTTGTCAAAGAAAATGGATAGCAATACAACCTTGACATTTAGAGTAAGAAATATTTTAAATGATTCTAGAGAAAGTTTATTTGAGGGATTTGGTGGGGCATCAGAAACCTTTAAATTCCGAAACATCGGAAGAACGTTCTCCTTAAGTTACGCATTAAACTTTTGATCTTTAAACAATAACCAATAAATCTAAATCCGAGGTCTTGGAATAAAATGCAATGAGTACCTTTGAGTAAAGAATTGCATGGAAACACTATTACAAAACTACGACTTAGAAATTGTGGTTGGCATGATTGGTACCGTTTTGACACTAGTGCTGATATAATAAAAGAAGTAAAACTTTAATACTCCTTCAAATCATACACCACAAAACTCCTTTCCAACTTATCAAAAACCCTTCCATTAGTTTCTCCTATTTATGTACAAGTTTTGATCAGAAGGTTTTTGTGTCATTAAAACCTGTCCCATTTGGGACAGAAACTTAAAATTGATTTGTTTTGGTTGGTTCGAGTCCAAAAAGGACCTTATTAAAGTTTTTTTTCGTGAATATCAAGACATTAAGTCTTCAGATTTATTACCCCTCTTATTACCCCAACCCTATTTTTGGGAAAAAAAGAACCCTAACTACTTGAAAAATAAGGAGTTAGGGTTTCTTAATGTGGTCCCACCTGTCCTCAAAGGGGGGCTGTATATATACTGATAATCAACAAGTTAACTTATTTAGGTGGTTCGGTATCCGAACCATTGTGGTTAGTGTTCCGAACCTTTTTAAAAATCAAGATTTTTTTACATTAACCCTAGTTCGAGTCCCATTTGGACCATTCCTTTTTTGTTAAAATATATTCATGTTTATTTGAGTTAATCTTGTTTAAGATTCCCCCTAATTTCATTACCGACTTTTGTGAACGAATATTTTTTTCATAAACATCAAAATAAACAGTGTTTAAAAAAGAAAAAACATAATCTAATATTAGTTTTTTAACATTGTAATTTATGTTTGATCCCCAATAATCTTTACCAAGAAAAGTATACCCTAGTTTAACTGAAAGGTCTTCTTCTTTAAAATCATAAAGTCTAGTCCACCCAACAATTTTGTTGTTATTTTTATTGATAATTGTTAGACTTCCAAATTCGTTCTTAATCCCAGAGTTAAAATATTCTAGAAACTTATCTTTTTTATACCTGTCCTTTTCTGAATGTTGTTCCCAAATTATTTG
>Ga0255770_10000494_pt1 | contig 36714 bp, 32 predicted proteins | sample 071ome_22_FD_179968 | JGI IMG/M metagenome (GOLD analysis project Ga0255770, IMG submission 179968) | Coastal salt marsh microbial communities from the Groves Creek Marsh, Skidaway Island, Georgia - 071404AT metaG (version 2) | ecosystem: Environmental > Aquatic > Marine > Intertidal zone >...
AGAATCATGTGAAACACGGGTTGATGTGCGGAAATTTTGGGAATCCCTAACATCCGAGGCGCATGGGCACACAGGCATTTGGATCAGGGAGGGCGAGCGAACCTGACCTTAGCGTTGGATCCTCAAGCGGATGATCTAACCTGATTTGTAGGTCCCGTTCAGCGGGGCGATGATCGATAGGCCGGCAAAGCTTGCCACTTAATATTTTGGTTTCGCGGCTCAATCACACCCGGCTTGTCTGATGTGAAAACGGCCAGGTCCACGCGCATTGCTGCGTGCATTTCGTGTATTCGAACTCATCACACTCAACCTAGAGCCTCGAGCGGCCCTCGCTCAAAGACGCCCGCCCGTTGCAACTTGGTTCCCTCTCGCGCTGAATCAGTTCGCTTGTTTTGCTTTCGCCTCGCGTCGACGCGCATGGAGAACGGGTTCTGTGTACCCATTGGGTTGTTCGGTCCCTTTGAAGATCAGGTCACAGGCGGCCTGGAATGCAACGCTCTGATCAAAGTCGGGTGCCATGGGTTGGTAGTGCTGATCATGGGCGTTTTGTGCGTCCACAACCGCCGCCATCTTCTCGAGAACCGCGCGGACCTCAGATTCAGAACAAAGACCGTGATACAGCCAATTGGCTATGTGCTGAGAAGAGATCCGAAGCGTCGCTCGATCCTCCATGAGACCAACATTATGAATGTCCGGGACTTTGGAGCAACCGATCCCCTGATCAACCCAGCGCACCACATAACCCAAAATACCTTGGGCATTATTCTCAAGCTCTTCTGCAATGTCGTGGCTCGATAGATTTTCGCCCGCCAGGAGAGGAATCGAGAGCAGTGACGCCATTGAGGCTCGTTGACGGCCCAGAATCATCGATTGCTGGTCGGCAACATTAATTTCATGGTAATGGGTTGCATGTAGCGTTGCAGCGGTAGGTGATGGGACCCAAGCGCAGTTGGCGCCCGCCATCGGATGCACGATCTTTGCGGTCATCATCTGTGCCATCTCATCAGGCATCGCCCACATGCCCTTCCCAATCTGTGCGCGCCCTTTGAATCCAGACGCGAGCCCCTGGTCCACATTCCAATCTTCGTAGGCGAGAATCCAATCCTGCTGCTTCATGGCCGCTTTTCGGACCACAGGGCCTGCCAACATACTGGTATGGATCTCATCACCTGTGCGATCAAGAAACCCCGTGTTAATAAAAATGACGCGATCTCGCGCCTCGTAAATACACCGTCGAAGATTCAGCGTCGTTCGTCGCTCCTCATCCATAATGCCCACTTTGAGTGTGCGGGGAGCCAAGGCCAGGTGACGCTCGATGGCCGCAAACAGGTCAACCGTAAAGGCCACTTCCTCGGGGCCGTGCATCTTGGGCTTCACGATGTAAACACTACCCGTTCGCGAGTTGATTCGAGAGGTTTTTCCTTCCAGGTTATACTTCGCGATGGTGCTGGAAAAGTACCCATCGAGTATGCCCTCAGGCGCCTCCGAACCATCCGATAAAAGCACCGCATCGCTGGTCATCAAGTGACCTACATTCCGAATCAGAAGCAAGCTCCTACCTGGCAGCACCAGTTCGTGCCCATCTCGGTGCGTATAAACTCGGTCTGGCGCCATTTCGCGTGTCATGGTCTGACCGTCCTTCTCGAACGTTTCGCATAAATCGCCACGCATCAGTCCGAGCCAGTTCCGATAGACCAGCGTTTTGTCCTCGGCATCCACCGCAGCGACGGAATCCTCACAGTCCTGAATGGTGGTGATGGCTGACTCAAGGACGACGTCTTTGACCGACGCCTTGTGCGCACGACCCACGTGATGATCGGGGTCTATTTGGATTTCGACGTGCAACCCATGATTGACGAACAATAAAGCGTCAGGCGCATCCAAGGCCCCTTGATATCCAACATACTGATCAGGTTTCTTGAGTCGGGTTTCACTCTCATCATCGAACCGAACAACCAATTCATCGTCGCCAATACCATAGTGCGCCACGTCATTATGTGACCCTGTCGCCAGAGGCAATATGTCGTCTAGTATGTCCGCCGCTCGCTGGATGACCAGCTCACCTCGGGCAGGGTTGTAGGCTTTGCCTTTCTCCGTGCCGGGCCCTTCTTCAATCAAGTCGGTGCCATAAAGCGCATCAAAGAGAGAGCCCCAGCGGGCGTTCGCCGCATTCAGAGCGAACCGGGCATTCATGATCGGCACCACGAGCTGAGGGCCTGCAATCAAAGCGATTTCGTCATCCACGCCTGTGGTTTCGATCTCAAATGGCTCGACGTCCGCTTCCAGGTAGCCAATACGTCGGAGAAAACCCTCGTAATCCCCCTGAACTAGAGGGCGACCCGACATCGATCGATGGTAGTTGTCGAGTTCCAACTGAATCGCATCTCGCTTGGCAAGCAGGGATCGATTTTTCGGCGCGAATTGCTTGAGCAACGACTCTAGGTTCGACCAGTAAGCCGCCGCATCCATTTCAAGCTCAGGCAGCACTTCGCTCACGATAAACGTATGCAATTCTTTTGCGATCTGGAGGTCACCTTCCTTGACGTAACGCGTCATTTCCCGCCCCATTCGTGACTTTTAAAGAGCCGCCAAGTGTACACACTTGCCGGCTAATTATGAATGTTAGGGGCTTGCTTAGAGGCCTGGCACGCATTCACTGGCCGCTGTTTTGAAGAGTGACGATCCACACCCGTCGCCAAGAAACTGCAAAAGCCACCCTCTGACACCCATCGCTAGAATGAAGTATTCTGAGTCGTAAGAATTAAGAGGGCATGGGCATGCTCGCTCATCGGCTAAGAAGGTGTTGTTTATCGGTCCCTGGTAGTCACAACAAAATGTTGGCTAAAGCCGCTACCTTAGCAGTTGACCAAATTGTGATTGACCTCGAGGACGCGGTTGCACCCGACCAGAAGGCGAGCGCTCGAGAAAAAACCCTCGCGGCGCTGGCCACCCCCTGGCAAGCGGCGTCGGTGACCGTGCGGATCAACGGCGTGACTTCACCCCATTGCCTACGCGACGTCATTGCGCTCTCCGAGTCGGAGCGCCCTGGTGGCCAGGCCATTGCCTCGCTCATCTTGCCTAAAACGCAAGACATCGGGCATATCGATTTTGTCGCGAAGTTGATGGATCAACTTGAAGTAGATGAAAACCCTAGTGCAGCCCAATCCATTGAAGCGTTGATTGAGGACGCCGAGGGTATGATTAACGTCAACGACATCGCCCTCGCAAGCGAGCGCATTGAGGCTCTGATCTTCGGTATGGGCGATTTCGCCGCAGCGCAGGGCATCCAAACCACCGTCATTGGCGATCAGTCTGACTACGCAGCGGATCTTTGGCACTATCCGCGATATCGACTCATCATGGCCGCAAGGGCTGCTGGCATTGCCGCTGTCGATGGGCCCTATGCTGCCTTCCGCGACTTGGACGGCCTCACGAGAGACTGTCGAACGGCGCGCCTCCTCGGTATGAATGGCAAATGGGCCATCCATCCAGACCAAGTCGCACGCATTACAGAGATTTTTTCACCCACTCAAGCGCAGGTTGATATGGCGAGAAAACAAAAAGCTGCCTTTTTAGCTGCACTCGCGGCCGGCCAAGGCGCAGTCGCAGTGGACGGCGCAATGGTCGATCAAGCTGCGATTAACCTGCTCGAGCCTCTGCTTGCAGAAGCTGAATCACTGGGGATGTAACAGACCATCGCGCTTAGGATCAGATACGGCCTCCAAACCCGTACCGTTAAGGTTCACGTATATCCATTGAATCAATAGATTGAGCCCTAGTGTGCCAGAAGGACCCGAAATACATCGCGTGGCCAATCAACTGGCAGACGTTTTAGTTGACCAGGGCCCTTGCGAAGTCCGCGTGTTGTATCCGCCAGCCGCCCACGCCGAACAGATCTTACAAGGACGGCGGGTTACCTCGGTCACTTCCCACGGCAAAGCGTTATTGATCCACTTCGAAGAAGGACTAACGCTATATAGCCACAACCAGCTATATGGAATCTGGCAGATCACCGAACCTCGCGCGCCAACGTTCCCGAATCGACGCTTGAGAGTTGAACTGGCAACCAACACCGCCACAGCGAGACTGTACAGCGCCACCGACATCGAACTCTGGGACACTTCAGCTCTCGGTTGCCATCCTTTTTTGTCACGGCTGGGACCTGACATTCTCGATCCAGAACTAAATTTAACTGCGCTCAATGCGCGTTTTCAGCGACCCATCTTTGCCAAGCGAACCTTGCAATCACTTTTCCTGGATCAAACGTTCGTCGCAGGGTTGGGTAATTACTTACGGTCGGAAATCCTGTTTGAGGCCAGACTGCATCCCGCGAGGAAGCTAGGGCAATTGAATCCCGAAGCGCGTCGCAAACTCGCGAGAGCGAGCCTCAATCTGGCCGCAAGGAGCCGGATGCACCAAGGCATCACGCGGCCGATCCGAGAAGCCAAACGAGCCATGCGCTTGGGCATCGACTATGAGGATGCTCGATTTTGGGTCTTCGATCGCGAGGCGTTACCGTGTTACACCTGCGGCACCCTCATCGAACGGTTGACCGCTGCAGGCCGACGCCTTTACCTTTGCCCGCTCTGCCAAAGTCAGTGAGAAATAGATCACCATGAGCCTTCCAAGCGAGAGGGATCTTTGGTTTCTGCCCTTGGGTGGATGCGGCGAGATCGGGATGAACCTCAATTTGATTGGCCACAATCATCAATGGCTCATGATTGATTGTGGCATCACGTTCAATTCCGACGTCTCTCCAACGCGTGTGGAGTTACCCGACCCACAATTTGTGCTTTCAATTAAAGATGCACTCAGCGGCATTGTGTTAACCCATGCCCATGAGGACCATATTGGTGCCCTGCCGTATCTCTTCGAACTGCTGGGTTCTCCGACCCTCTACGCCACCGCCTTCACCGCGGGGGTCATACGAGAAAAATTCAGAAGACTGAATATCCATCCCGAGATTCGTTCGCTTGAGGCCATGCATGAGACTGTTCTGGGGCCCTTCACCATCACCCCGCTACCCATCACCCATTCGATTCCAGAGACCCAAGCACTCTTAATCTCGACACCTGCTGGCAATTTGCTACACACCGCCGACTGGAAAATAGATGACACCCCCGTCGCGGGCACCGCGTACGATCACGATCGCTTCAATCACGCGTCGTTACCATCGCTCAATGCCGTGCTGTGTGACTCAACCAATGCGTTGTCCCCGGGCCACTCGAAATCTGAGCACCAGATTGCGCTCGGTTTAGAACGTTTGATCCGTCAGTGCCAGGGCCGAGTCATTGTCAGTTGCTTCGCGAGCAATATCGCAAGGTTGCAAACGCTCGGTCGAATCGCAAGCCGAACTGACCGCCACCTCGCGCTCAGCGGCCGCGCACTCGAACGGATGACTCGCATCGCCAAGTCTTGCGGCTACCTGGACAGGGATTTTCCTTTGATTTCAAGCCGTGAGCTCGCCTACTTCCCTGGCCGTTATGCGCTGTTTGTCGCCACCGGCAGCCAAGGAGAACCGGGCGCCACCCTCACTAAGTTGGCACGAGACCAGCATCCAGATTTCAAGATTCAGCCGGATGACGTATTCATCTTCTCTTCGAAGACGATCCCAGGAAACGAGGTCGCGATCGAGCAATTAGTCGCTCAGATACAGGAACAAGGAGCAACGGTCTATCAAGCGGAAGCGCTTCCAGACCTTGATCTGCATGCGTCAGGACATCCCAATCAAGAGGAACTTGCACATTTCTATGCCAGCACGCGCCCTAAACTGGCAGTACCGCTGCACGGTGAGACTCGCCACCTTGAGGCCAACGCCAAAATCGCCCAGGCCCAGGGTATTCACAGAACGCTGACCGGGAAGAATGGCGACTTGTTCAGCTTGACCGAACCCTTCAATGTGCGTCGCAAGTGGGCCAAGGCAGGCCGACTGTTTGTCGACGAACGAGCGCGCGCTTTACACCCTGTCCTCGCCAACGAGCGCTGACGTTTCATCGCAAATTCATTTGCGCACTTCGCCAAGCAAGACTAGACTCCGCCCTTTTTTTGCGGGTGCCGCTATGCAGTCAATCACGCTCATCCCGGGTGATGGTATCGGACCCGAAATTGTCGGTGCTGTACACGCTGTTTTTTCCGCTCTCGATATCAAGCTCAAGATCACTGAGGCCAAGGCAGGCGGTCCCGCGCTGGCCGAAGGCCTTGATCTCATACCACCTGAGACACTCGCGCAGATCGAGGCGAGCGATGCCACACTCAAAGGACCCATCACCACCCCCATTGGGCGTGGTTTCAGCTCCGTCAACGTGTCCCTGAGGCAGCATTTCAAACTCTTTGCCAACGTCAGGCCCGTGCTCTCGCTGCCGGGGACCAAGGCTCGCTACACGGATATCGATCTCATCGTTATCCGGGAGAACCTCGAAGGTCTGTATTCAGGGGTTGGCCACCGAGTATCGGATGATGGTGAAACCGCGGAATTGCAGAGCATCGTTACGCGCCAAGGCTCAGAGAGAATCGTCGATCACGCGTTTAAGACCGCTGTCCATCTGAGCCGAAAGAAAGTCACTTTGGTGCACAAAGCCAATATTATGAAGAGCACTTCGGGGCTTTTCTTAACCGTTGGACGCGAGGTTGCGAGCCGTTACCCCGCCATCGAATTTGAAGAAATGATCGTCGACAATTGTGCGATGCAACTGGTTATGAACCCGGAGCGTTTTGATGTTCTGGTGACCACCAACTTGTTTGGCGATATTTTGAGCGACCTGTGCTCCGGTCTCATTGGCGGGCTGGGCCTAGCTCCTGGCGCTAATCTCGGCCAGAGCCATGCGATTTTCGAAGCGGTCCATGGGAGCGCGCCCGATATTGCCGGTCAAGACAAAGCCAACCCGACGGCGATCCTTCTTGCTTCCGCCATGATGCTAGATCATCTGAATTTGAAGGAGGATGCCGAGCGCATCCGACGCGCCATCGAGAGAACCCTCAGCGTTGGCGAAATCAAAACGCCCGACCTTGGCGGTCGGCATGGCACACGGGCCTTTACCGAGGCCCTGATTAAGGCACTTTAACGAGACAGCAATCGACCGCGAGACCCAAATTAAACCCCTGGGTTCGCCTTGGGAATCCAATCCGTTGGCAGGCTCAGCTCGGGGCGGGATCCTCCCGCAAATCAATCGCGCGGGTTTCAGCAAGCCTGTCGATTTGATCCACCATGCCAAATTCAGCCAGCAGTTGCTCCGTATGCTCACCAATACTCGGCGCGAATCGCGGTGGCACTGGATCGGTATTTGAAAACCTCGCTGCAGTTCGAACTTCACGCATCCGACCTGCGACAGGATGGTGTCTCTCGTAAAACATCTCCTGCGACATCACTTGAGGATTTGAGTGCAATTCCCCCAGAATCTGAACAGCACTTACAGGCACCTCGTGCTCAGCAAGCGCACCCATGAATTCATTGAGCGACATACCCTTCGTTGCTTGTTCAATCGATGCATTCAGAGTCTCGATATAGGCTGCGCGGTTGGTCTGACGAGAGGCCAATTGATTAAACCGTGAATCACTTGCCAAGGCTGTCATGCCGAGCGCGGTGCACAGCCCCTGGAATTCATGATCTGATAACGTCATGAGTGCCGCCCAGCCATCGGTGAGTGGCACCAACATGCCAGCAGCACCAACAGGGGGTGCATGCTCGATGTCATCCCCGAGGAGAATGTCGTCCGCGCCCGCGTCAGGCCAAAGAAAGGCGATCGCCGTGTCAAGCATAGACAATTCGATGTGTTGACCCTGACCCGTTTTCTCTCGCGAGTACAGCGCGGCACAAAGCGCCTGGACCCCGGTATAAGCTGTCAATTTATCAAGAATCAGCTGATTGACTTGCTCAGGCCCCTCGCCCCGTTTGAGACCCTGAACATTCGCCATGCCCGAAAATGCTTGAATGATCGGATCATAGGCTCGATCACCAGCCCGTGGCCCAGTCTGGCCAAAGCCGCTAATTGATAGATAAAGCAACCCAGGATTTGCCTTGCTCAGCGTTTCATAATCCACGCCCAGTCGCTCAACCACGCCTGGCCGAAAATTCTGCACCACAATATCCACATCTCGAGCAATCCGCTGCACCACGGCTTGCGACGCCTGCTGTGAGAGATCAATCGCGAGGCTTCGTTTGCCTCGATTGAGCATGTGGAAAGAGCCAGAGTAACCCCGTCGCTTAGAACCCACATTTCGTTGAATATCGCCCTCAAGCCGCTCAACTTTAATGACGTCTGCCCCAAAATCGGCTAGCAATCGAGCGGTGAGCGGACCCGACACTACGGCTGAGAGATCGAGCACCCTCACTCCTGCCAACGGACCCATTCCTTGTTTTTTAGCCATCGTGCGTCCTCATGTGCGATCGCCAAGAGTGCAGGTTGGCGGCTAGCATCGCAACACCCATCCACTCCAGGACTGACAACCGGTATCATCGTCCTTCCTTCATCTGTCGATTACCTCATGTCCCGCACCGAACTTTGTTACCTCTCCGCCTGTGAGCAGAAAACCAGGCTGGACCAAGGCAGCATCACCGCAGTCGCACTTGTCGAGGCGCATCTTGAGCAGATCGAAGAGTTCAATCCAATCATCAACGCGATTGTGACCCTGGATCCTGAAGGCGCGCTTGAGCAAGCAAGCGCTATCGATCAGCGCCGAAAAGCAGGCCAGCCCCTAGGGCCACTGGCCGGGTTGCCCATAGCGCATAAAGACCTAACCCTGACCAGAGGGATGCGGACCACCTTTGGCTCAAAACTCTACAAAGATTTTATTCCCGACCAGGACTCCGCCGTTGTCAAACGACTCCGTGCAGCGGGCGCAATCACCATGGGCAAGACCAATACGCCAGAGTGGGGTGCAGGCTCTCAGACATTCAACGACGTGTTTGGTGCGACCACAAACCCCTTTGACCCCACCAAAACGTGTGGCGGTAGCTCGGGAGGCGCAGCCGCCGCCCTTGCAGCGCGTCTCTTACCCTTGTGCGATGGCAGCGATCTAGGTGGCTCTCTTAGAAACCCAGCGAGCTTCTGCAACGTCGTGGGCTTTCGGACCTCACCCGGCAGGGTTTCTAACTTACCTAATGAGGCGCTATGGAACGATCTTTCGATCACTGGACCAATGGCAAGAACGGTTGATGATTGCGCGCTGTTACTTTCCGCCATGGCAGGACCAGACCCCGCGTCGCCACTTTCTATCCACCAATCAGGCGCCCAGTTTTGGCCGCTCGATGCGCTCGCATATGAGGACATTAGGGTGGCCTTCAGCCCTGACTTCAACGGTCAAATTCCATTTGAACCTGAGGTGGTTGCCGCAACGGAAGCTGCTGGCGCCCTTTTAGAAGCCGTCGGTTGCCGCGTTGAGCGCACCTGTCTTGACTTTTCTGGCGCCGACCGCGCGTTCGAAGTACTTCGTGCGTTGAGCTTATACAGCCGTCACGGCCCTGGCATCGAGCAGCAACCCGACATGTACAAAGACACGGTCAAGTGGAATGCTGCCGAAGGTGCGGGACTGAGTAAGGCCGATCTGATGGACGCAACCGCAAAACGAAATGCCCTGGGCCAACGTTGCGCAGCTTTTTTTGCGGATTTCGATTTTCTCATCTTGCCGGTGGTCCAAGTGCTGCCGTTCGATGTCGGCGAACCCTGGGTTAAGACCATTCACGGCGAGTCGATGCCCACCTACATCAGCTGGATGAAATCGTGCTACATGGTCTCAGCCCTCGGTACGCCAGCCATTTCGATTCCTCTCACATTCAGCGACCAAGGCTTACCGGTGGGCCTTCAAATCGTTGCCCCTTGGGGACAAGACCTTCGCCTCTTACAGTTTGCCAAGCGCCTTGAAGCTCAGATTTCAGCGCGAACGATTGTGCCGCCCCTGATTAGCCAATAGCATCGTATTTATCGTTCTCGGTCTATTGAGACTAACCATCAGGACCCAGTGAGACTGTCATGTCAGCCATATTTAATTCGTTTGTTTCCCATCTCGAATGCAGTGACTCCGGCACGACGTATACGGCTGACCAGCTGTACAACCTCTCAACATCGGGCCACCCTCTCCTTGTTCGCTACGATCTGGACGGCTTGAGTGCATGCCTTTCGAGGGAAGATTTCAAGCTGGCGGCACCGGGTTTCTGGCAATACGCGCGGCTACTGCCCCCAGGCGACAGCGCAGAGGCTGTGACACTCGGAGAAACAATCACACCGCTGATTGAGATTGATGCGCAATCAAGCCTAGATGCGCTTCAGCGAGTCTGGATTAAGGACGAAGGCCTACTCCCCACGGGTTCTTTCAAAGCCAGAGGGGTTGCTATGGCTGTGACCATGGCACGCGCACTTGGCGTCACTCGCATGGCGATGCCGACGAACGGGAACGCGGGCGCTGCGCTCGCAGCTTATGGCGCTAAAGCAGGCATGGAGGTTCTTTGTTACTGCCCTTCAGATACGCCGGCCATCAATATCGAAGAAATGCGTCACTATGGCGCTGAAGTGCACCTTCATCCAGGATTGATCCACGACTGTGGCAAAGAAGTCCAAGCTCGATGCCAAAGCGAGGGCTGGTTCGACACGTCGACGCTGAAGGAGCCCTATCGAATTGAAGGCAAGAAGACCATGGGCATCGAGCTTGCCGAGCAATTTAGTTGGCAACTCCCTGACTATATTTTTTACCCGACGGGTGGCGGTACCGGGCTTATCGGCATGTGGAAGGCCTTCAAAGAGCTGCAGGCGCTGGGCTGGATCGAGGGAGAGTTGCCCAAGATGATTTGCGTTCAGGCAGAAGGTTGTGCCCCCTTGGTGAGTGCCTTTGAGCAAAACCAAACCCACGCTGAGACTTGGAAGAACGCTCGAACAGTTGCCGCAGGTATTCGCGTTCCGAGAGCCATCGGCGATTTTTTGGTCCTCAATGCTGTTCGTGAGAGCGAAGGCTTCGCGATTTCGGTGAGCGATCCCGCCATCATCGAGGCGCGCGATAGAATCGCGCGACGGACCGGGTTTCTCATGTGCCCAGAGGGCGCCACAACCGCGGCGGCTTTGCAAAAAGCCCAGCACCTGGGTCTCATCAAGCCAAGGGCTCGTGTCGTCTTGTTCAACTGCGCAACAGGACTGAAATATCTGAGCTGACCAGTTTGCTCGTATCGCTCGATCAAAAGCGCCCGTCACTTGTTTTATCGCTAAGGCCCACGTTCAGCGATTGTTTTCCCGCCTCTGCCATGTCGCCACGTCCATCAAACCTCATTCATTTAGCCGCGTTTTTCCGGCGTCACGAGCCAGCGCACGAGAAGTAACCCATTCCCACAAGAGTTTGAACTTCGTATTAGGCGTCAAACGCTCATTCACCCGCATGCCCGTTTAATCTTCACTATCACGAATCTAGGGAAGGGTCGAAAACCTGCATTTAAAAAAAGCGACACAATGGCACTTAAGGAACGGATTCCGGCATATAATCCAGCTGAACCTTAGGGGTGGTCAAACGACCTGAGACACGCTGCTGTGAACCCTAGAACCTGATCCGGATCATGCCGGCGTAGGAAAAGGCTTGTCCCCTCGCTGAATTTCCGGATCCTCGAAACCCAGAGCCCGGACCATCACCATGCCATTGACCTCACGCTACTGCCCGTCGCAACTGATTCTTCTGAGTCTTTTTGCTGCCTTACCATCATTGGCAGATGACACCCTGCCCGAGATCGTGGTCGTGGGCGACTTGCGACAAACCTCCGAGCTCGAAACCATCACCAGCGTCACAGTGGTCGGTATCGAAGACGTCGCTGCCAAAAACGCCACTCATCTTGAAGAAGCGCTCAGCTATCTGCCGAACGTCAATTATGCTGCAGGCACTGCGCGTGCGCGGTTTTTTCAAATCAGAGGCATTGGCGAGCGAAGCCAGTTCGCAAGCCCACAAAATCCCTCCGTTGGCGTGCTGATCGATGGCATCGACGTGTCCGGCGCGGCCGACATTGCGGGGCTCTTAGACCTTGACCAGCTTGAAGTTTTGCGGGGCCCCCAGGGCACTCGCTACGGAGCGAGCGCCTTAGCGGGTCTTGTCTACATTAAGTCCGCGGATCCGACACCAAACGCTCACGCTCATCTCAAATTGGGCGCTGGCAACTATGGCGGGAAGACAGTCTCCGGTGTTTTTAATTGGCCGCTAAACCAGGATACGGCCATCCGTATCGCCCTTGAGCAACAGCAGAGCGATGGCTACTACACCAACGAATTCTTAATTCGGGATGACACGAACGCGAGAGATGAGCAATCTGTGATTGCGAAGATTCGCCATGAATTAGCCCAAGGCCGGATCGATTGGGTGACTCGGTTCTCCGATTTTGATAACGGTTACGATGCCTTTAGCCTGAATAACACCCGTCAGACCTTGTCAGACGAACCCGGTCAGGACGCGCATCGCATGGTAGCGCACGGTGTTACCTGGCATCAGACGCTGGGCACCCATCAATTGGAAATGCACATCGATCGTATTCGGTCCGACCTCAGCTATGGCTACGATGAGGATTGGGCCTTCCCAGACATTCACCCCTATAGCTACTCGTCCACCGATCAGTACGATCGAGACCGAGTCCGAAGTTCCGTCATGGTGAAGTGGTCCAATACCGCCCCGGCCGAGAGCGCCTTAAGTTGGCTTATTGGCGTGCAGGCCGCCAACCAGCGGGTTGAACTGACTCGGCTTTACACTTGGCTCGACGCGCCCTATCGAAGCGACTATGGGTACAAAACTCGGAGCCTATTTGGCGAGGTCAGTCGGTCGTTGGCTGCGCGTCTCACATTGCTTTTGGGTGCGAGACTCGAACAACGGCGCCAATCGTTTCTGGACTCTAGTGATCTGCACTTCAAGCCGGACGATACGCTAGGATCGGGGCGGGTCGCCCTTGAGTGGTCAATCAGCGATCAAGCCATGACTTACATCAGTCTAAGCCGAGGCGTTAAATCAGGAGGGTTCAACACCGATGGATCGCTTCCCGAAGGACTCAGATCGTTTAATCCCGAATCTCTCCTTGAAATCGAAGTAGGCATTCGAGCCGCTCTGCTTGATGATCGTATGCAACTAAAGGGCGCCGTGTTTCGGTCCGATCGACGTAACCAACAAATCAAAAGCTCACGCGTAACGCAACGAGCAGATGGCAGTACGGAATTCGTGGACTACTTAGGGAATGCTGCAGAGGGGACGAATCAAGGTCTCGAATTAGAGGGCCGATTTCTACTTTCCGATCACTGGCGCGGGCGCTTTGCGCTTGGCTTACTCGACACCGAGTTCGAGGATTTCGTTAACGAATTTGGAGAGGATTTCAGTGGCCGAGATCAAGCGCAGGCCCCTCATTACACAGCGCAAGGCCATTTGATGTATGAAGAAGAGTGGCTGACCTTCCAAGTCGGTTTTGAACTCAAAGACGAATTTTATTTCTCGGATCGTCACAACGCTAAAAGTCGCCGATATGCCCTGCTGAACGTGAACAGCACCTTTCATTTGGGCGCCTTCGAGCTTTCGCTCTGGGGCAGAAATCTGACTGACCAGACCATCTACACACGGGGATTTGGTAGCTTTGGAAACGATCCAAGAAAAGACTATGTCACCGAATCCTATTTCCAGTTCGGCGAGCCCCGAGTCTGGGGTATCACCTTATCAGGGCGCCTAAACGATGATTGATCACCCCTTAACCGCGAGCATCGACATCAGCTTATATCCCCTGAAGGATGAGCACTTAAAGCAGATCGAGGCCTTTATCTCGAGGCTTCACGAAGAAACTGAATTCAGTGTTCACACTGAGGCCCTGAGCACCCAGCTTTACGGTGACTTCGGAGCCATGATGCGCTGCCTGACGCGAGAGATCGGCACTCACTTCCAGACCTACGGCGACAGCGTCTTTACCATCAAGATTCTCAACGGAGATCGGTCTCATCAAGCTCTCTGACGTCGCTGCCAGTTTCATTACGGGCATGTTGCAAACCACCATGATCGAGGCCTTGGCCGTCGCGTTTGCGCTCGCTTATTTGGCACTGGCGATCAAACGGAATATTGGGTGCTGGGCGGCCGCGGCGATCTCAACCACGCTTTACCTTTTTATTTTCCTTGGGGTCAAGCTCTACGCTGAAGCCCTTCTGCAGATCTTTTACTTGATCATGGCGGGCTATGGTTTTTTGCATTGGCGGAAGGTCGAAAGTGAGGATCTCCAGCCCGTGGTTCGCTGGTCTAGCCGTCAACACGTGCTGGCGTTCGTACTCATCGGGCTGGGAAGTTTTGGCCTCGGTCATCTTTTAAGCCTCACGGATGCCGCGTGGCCGCTTGTTGATGCGTTCACAACCTGCGCCAGTCTTGTTGCAACTTGGATGGTTGCGCGCCGCGTCCTAGACAATTGGGTTTATTGGCTGGTGATCGACAGTGTCTCCATTGTCCTCTACCTCGAGCGAGCGCTCTTCTTCACAGCCTGCCTCTTCGCGATCTACATCATCATGATTTTCTTCGGCTGGCGAAGCTGGACACTCGCTTATCGCGCCCACACTTGCCAGAACGACAGTTCCCCTCGACACCAAACCACTTAAGTGCACTCAAATAAAAAAGCCGGGCACTCGCCCGGCTTTCTTATTCGCTTGTCACTCACCCATTCGCCCTTTCTGGCGACTGGGTGCTTTTGTTAGAAACTTTTACCCACGGTGAACACCAGCGCCTGACTCTCGCCATCCGCTTGGTCACCGAGATCATCAGAGAAGACAAAGAAGACGCCCAAGTCGATGTCCGAAATCGTCGTGCCATACCCGAGTTCGATATAATCGCCGTCAGCGTCTTTCCCGAAACTTCCGTATTTCGCGTAAATACCTACTTCGGTCTCGACGGTTGCTTCAAGAAAGCTGTAGTCTGCGGGGTTGCCAAAACCATCCCACTCGCCGACCGAGTAGCCTACGCTGACCATTCCGTAACCCACACCTAGGTTGATTTCCTCGTAAGTGTCATCGAAATCCCCAGTGTAGTAGTACCCTGTGAAACCTACACTGGCGCTGAACCCCGATTCGGTCTCTATGCCGTATCCGCCATACAGGTCAACCTCTAAGCCATCGCCGACGTCCGCCGCCCAAGAACCAAGATAAAGACCGCCTTGCTCGAAGTCGATCCCCGCGCTACCGCTGGATTCTTTTTGCAGAATGCCGCGAAAGTAATATTCACTGGCATAGCCAATGTTGTAAGACACATCGGCATTGGCTTGTGTGGCTGAGAGCCCGGCGCTAGCAATCAGCATGACCGTCATTAATCGTTTCAAAGTGTGCATGTTTATTCTCCAAGTGTTTTGGGGCCAACCCCGAGCTTTATCGAACGGACAAAGCACGGCGGTTATGACTGTGCTGTGACCTCGCTTGCCTTAAAGCAATGGGCGGGCCAACTTTGTAAAGCGCTTAAAAGTCAGCTTATTTTTGGCAAACACGCGCCAAACCCACGATGAACCCGTGCTTTTGATGCACTAAATGCTTGCGCCCACTGGCCTGTGCACCGAAATGGCGCACTCAATTGACTCAGCGATAGCGCTGACGCTTAACTTGATCACAACCTTGCCCAATCCTTCACTGCCCACCGATTTTCCAACGCGGCAGAACCTACGCTCGGGTCGATGAACCTTATGAAGAACCTCTCTCCTAACCGAACCGCGGCTGTCTGCAGTCTTCGCGCGACCACTTGTTGGAACAAAGTGAGCTGATACACTGGGGCGGCATCGGAGGAAACCACTTATGCTAAAACTTCATCACGCACCCAATTCCCGAGCCGGCCGAATTGTCTGGCTCCTCGAAGAGCTCGGGCTAACCTATGAACTCAATGCCATGAGGTTTCACCCTGAAGATCTAAAGTCTGATGCTCACCGAGCAAGACATCCGCTGGGTCGTGTGCCCGTTCTCGAGGATGGCGACATCACCCTGTGGGAATCGGGCGCGATTGTGGAATATCTCATTGAGCGACACAGCGACGGTGCACTTAAGCCGAGCATAGACAGTCCAGAATATCCCGCTTATCTACAGTGGCTCCATTATTGCGAGGGCATGGTGATGCCCCCAGTGAACACGATCGTGGTACAAACCCTCTTACTGCCACCCGAAAGGCAAAATGCCGAGGCTTTGGGCCAAGCCCAAAAGCTGTTGACCCGTGCCCTTGCACCCGTTGATGAACGACTGGCGAACGTCGATTACTTTGCAGGAACCTTTTCTGGCGCTGACATCATGCTGGGCCACGCGGTTTTTATGTCGAATCGATTGGGTTGCGTACCTGAAGACTATGCCAATTTGAAGGCTTATATTGCCCGACTTGAAGCCAGACCCGCCTTCGTCAAGGGCGTTGAGACTTGATCCCATAAAAGAAGCACGAAGAGGCTAGAAGTTGACCGTGTTCGGCACCGTTTGCCCGAGCCTCTCAACCCCTTGGCCCGCGCTAGAACGCGAGGAGAGACACTATGTACCCTGGTCATTACGACCCCAACCGCATCGCGATCGAGATGGCGGGCAGCCAACAGCAGATCACCTACGGCGAACTCGAAGCCTTTTCAAATCAATTCGCGCACTTATGCCGTAGTCACGGACTGGCTCGAGGCGATGGCATCGCGCTTTGCATCGAGAATCATCCCTATTTTCTAGCGATCTGCTGGGGCGCGTTTCGAGCAGGGCTTTACTTCACGGCAATCAGCTATCGATTGCAACCCGCTGAAGTGGAGTACATTGTGAATGACTGTGGTGCAAAAGTGGTGATCACCTCCGCACACTTAAAGGACCAGTTTGAAGCGCTCGCGCCCCATCTCAGTCATTCACCAGCCTGCTACATGCTCGACGGGTCATCGACCCATGCCGCATCCCTCAAAGATGCGCTGAAGAATTTCCCAACTGATCGCATCAGTGATGAATCGTGCGGGCAGAGCCTGCTCTATAGCTCAGGCACGACGGGGCGCCCGAAGGGCGTCAAAAAGCCGTTGCCACCTGAGGCGTTTGGGGATCCGATTCCCTATTTTATGAGCGCCCAGACGCGCTATGAGTTCGATGAGAGAACGATTTATTTGTCGCCAGCACCGCTCTACCACGCAGCGCCGCTCGGTTTCACAATGAATGTCCTCCGATTTGGCGGCAAATTAGTGGTGATGGAGCAATTCAACGAAGCGCTCGCCCTTGAGCACATCGATCGTTTTCAGATCACGCACAGCCAGTGGGTCCCGACCATGTTCGTCCGGATGCTAAAGCTTCCAGAAGAACAAAAAGCACAACTCAAGGGGCGACATCACCGCTACGCCGTACATGCCGCGGCACCCTGCCCGATCACGATCAAACATCAAATGATCGAGTGGTGGGGGCCTATCATCTACGAGTACTACGCGGGGACGGAAGGCAATGGATCCACGTTCATCACATCAGAAGATTGGCTCAAGCACCCCGGATCTGTGGGTCAAGCAAGTCCTGGTTGCACGCTCCACATACTCGATGATGAGGGGCAAGAGGTCAGCATCGGCGAGACTGGCGGGGTTTATTTTGAAGGCGGAGGCCAATTCGTCTATTTGAACGATGAGGAAAAGACCAAAGGGTCCTATAGCGAGAACGGCTGGTCCACGCTCGGTGATATTGGCTACGTGAATGACGAAGGTTACTTGTTTCTCACCGATCGCAAGTCATTCATGATTATCTCTGGCGGCGTCAACATCTACCCCCAAGAAGCCGAGAACGTCTTGATCACGCATCCGAAAGTCGCCGATGTCGCGGTTTTCGGCGTACCGAACTCGGAGTTTGGCGAAGAAGTCAAAGCGGTCGTTCAGCCCGTTGATATGCGTGACGCTGGCAGCGCATTAGAGAGTGAACTCATCGCTTACGCGCGATCTCAAATTTCACATATCAAGTGCCCGAGATCCGTCGATTTTATGGCTGAGCTGCCGCGCCACCCAACAGGAAAGCTCTATAAGCGACTCCTCAAAGATAAGTATTGGGAGCAAGCCTCATGAGCCAGGCTTTTGAAGGGGTCAGAATTATCGATTTCACGCAAGTGTTTGCGGGTCCATTTGCCGTGATGCAGCTTGCACTGCTGGGCGCGGACGTCATCAAAATTGAACAACCCGAAACCGGGGATCAAACCCGCGGGCTGATGAATGCGTCTGATGATGGGAAGCCCTCGCCCTCTTTTCTGACCATGAATCTCAACAAGCGCAGCCTGACGCTGAACTTGAAACACCCCGAGGCCTTGCGCATTGTCACTGCCCTAGTCGCCACCGCTGATGTGGTGGTGGAAAACTTCAAAGCCGGAACAATGGACAAACTGGGGTTTGGTTTTGAAACGCTTCGAGCAATCAAGCCCGACCTTATTTATTGCTCGATCTCGGGCTATGGGCAAACCGGGCCAAAGGCAGGTGAAGCCGCCTATGATGGCGCCATCCAAGCAGCCTCTGGGATGATGTCTCAGAACGGGCACCCATCGACAGGACCCACTCGAACCGGCTTTATGCCCGTGGACATGTCCACTGCGATGCATGCAGCATTTGCGATCGCAAGTGCCCTCCACCGCAAGGCAATCTCTGGCGAAGGGCAATACCTCGACCTCGCCATGATGGACACAGCGCTCGTGCTTCAAGCCGCTCAAATCAGCAACTACAAGAACCAAGGTCAGTTGAACCCACTCCAAGGCAACGCCTCGCCCACTGGGCAGCCCACAGCGGATGTCTTCTCAACCCAAGATGGCTTCATTCAGGTCACAGCCTTGCGGCAAAACCAGGTGGAAGCCCTGTTTGATGCCTTTGGCAAGCGCGAGCAACTGTCAGAGATGGGGTTCAGAACCCCTCAAGAGCGTGCAGAGAATGCTGAGATTGTGAGCGACTATTGCGCGCAGGCGCTTCGCGGCGCATCCACGCAATCCTGGCTTGAAGCCTTAGCCAAGCGAGGCATTCCAGTGGCTGAGGTGCGCGATTTACCTGCGGTTCTGCAGGACCCTCAACTCGCAACTCGTGGTGTGGTGCAAGCCATTGAACAAGCCGGAGAGACGGTGCACGTGGTCACGAGCGGCTACATCGCCAATGTGGATGGACCCCAAATCCAGTCGCCCTCGCCGGCACTCGGTGCGGACTCAGGTGCTATTTTGGAATCCCTGGGTTTTTCAGATACCGACATCGAGGCGTGGAAGCATGAAGGGGTGATCTAAACCGTACACCTTGAAACACAAAGAAACGTGATCGTGACCGCGCTTTGGGGATGTCAATCATCCTCACCAAACAAATCTTGTAATTGCCGCTCAGCGCTGCTCGATTGAACGTCAGCATCTAGCTCAGCTTCATCCTCGATCTCGGGCGCGTCGCCAAACAGTGCCGAGAGTTTGGCTGATGCATTCTGATCGCGCGCAGATTTACCCCCTTGAAGTCCACGCCTCGGCGTCAAAAAATCGCAGAAATTAGCACTGTCACTCTCTCGCGGCGGGTCAGCCAGATCGTGCTGACAAGCGGGTCTCTGTTGTGGGTCAAAGTGTCGACACATCAAGCAGCAGTGCAGCATCTCAAAGCAATGCTGGCAAGCCGCGTGGCGGGATAGGGGCAACGGTTCATCGCAAGATTCGCCACAGTTCCAGCAGGCGATCGAACTTTTCGTCATAGCATCAAACTCAGGCTCATTTCGAGTTAGCTGTAGCTCACGCCCATGCCTGCCCGGACGTCGTTCATGACCCCATAGGCTGGGATTGGGTACCTGAGTCCATTGCGAGCTAAGGCATCCAAGCCAGCAATCACCTTAGGTAAGAACGAGGGTGGAATCGCCATTAACAGCTCATCCTCCATGACCCCACCATAGCGTCGCTCGGCGAAGCAAGGAATAGACAAGCTGGGCTCGCCTGTTTTGAGTGCCCGCCCCCATGAGTCGGCGCAAGAGGACTCGCCCACACAGCCCCAATTCATTTTCTTGAAGCCCGTCCACTGCAATCCGTTAATGAAGAGAATCATTTGCGCGGGCGTTGCGTAAATCAAACAAATGTCGGGCGGGTCGAGTCGGCCTGAAGCCAGTGGTGAGACGGCCATCGCTTGGTACCGACCGTATTCAAGAACATCCATACTTGCTTGATGATTGGCGGCTTCCGCTTGATTTTCGTACCAAACGCCCGCCATGCGATCGCCCGAGAGCCAGGCTTCATCCCGTGGATGAAGTCCTATCACAGTGCCGCACTGGGCACCGACCAGGTCCTCCATCGTGATACCTACTGTCCAGCCGTTGCGGCTGGCTTGTCCGACGATTTGATCGGTGGTGTGGACTTGTTTAGGGCGACGAATCTTGGGGATCGCCTCCATCTCCTCTCGGGTCGCGAACATTTTCATCCCGATGGGCGTGGTGCGAAGTCGCAAAAGACGATTCAAATCATCTACGATCGATTGACCGTTGAATTCAGATAGGTCGGTCGCAATCAATTGGTCAGTCATGGCGCTCTCCTTGGACACGCCCAATACCATACCGCCAGAGCGACCCTAGAGAAAGATTTAATCGGTTACGACTAGGGACCTCAGCTTCTTCAGAGCCGCCTGCTCGATCTGTCGGACGCGTTCAATTGACACACCAAAATCCTCAGCCAATTCAGCCAAACTTGCTTTTGTGTCAGACATCCACCTTCTCTGAATAATCTCTTGGCTCCTCGCGTCCAGAACGGCAAATGCGCTCTCAAGCCGTGCTGACTCGTGAACTTGCGTATCCAGAGTCTCTACCACCTCGGCGGGATCTGCCCCCTCGAGCACAAGACTCCGTTCGGGTGCGGAGAAGTCCTCATCGGAACTTGCATCGAACGACGCATCCATACCCCGCATCCTCAACGCCATTTCACGCACGTCAGTCGTAGGGACCTGCAATTCCTCAGCGACGTCCTGAATGGTTTGCTCCGACAATTGATCAAGCGATGACGTCATCTTGCGAAGATTAAAGAACAGCTTTTTCTGGACTTTGGTGGTCGCCACTTTGACAAGTCGCCAGTTCTTGAGAATGAAATCGGTAATCTCGGCCCGAATCCAATGGACAGCAAAGGTCAACAAACGAAGGCCACGATGCGGCTCGAATCGTTTAACGGAATGCATGAGGCCGATATTGCCCTGTTGAATAAGATCTTCAAGCGGTAAGCCATAACCCACGAAACGCTTGGCTTCATAGACGACATAGCGCAGATGAGCCATGACCAAAGTGCGGGCTGCATCCACGTCATCGTCATCATGAAACCGGGCGAAGAGCGCCACCTCGGTGTCTCGGTCGATTTTCGGAATTCTGTACACTGCATCAACATATTGGGACAGAGAATCTGCCGCCAAAGCGGGCAGTGACGGTGCTCTTACCGTTAATTCCATCCTGGCTCTCCTTACTCATTTTACTCATTGGTCTGTTCCAATGGCCTTTTTCAACAGCCAATCGCGATTGACCCGCTACTTCGTCCAGTCGCTCAGTACCGTGAACATCCACCGTCGACGCGATCATTGAACGCCTGCTTTAGATCCTAGATAAGAGCAGAAAGTTCCAATTTCAAGGGTTGGCCATAAATAATTTTTATAATCAAATCAGAGAATTAGAATCATTCTCATACGCAACACCGCCTCGCTCGCGTGAACCGCCAAGAGCGCAAGGGGATAAAGAGGAAAAGAGGACACGCAAATAAAGAAACAGAGAAACAGAGAAACAGAGAAACAGAGAAACTTAGAAAAAATAAAGCCGAACGACGCACAGAACTACGTCTTAGCCCAGCGTTTAGGCAAGCCAAGGTCTAAGAGAGACCAAGCCAGGGGGCCGGATCGGCGCTCATCCAACCTAGGATTCCAGTGCCCCTTGACCTATGCTCCCCGTATGACCTCAGCCGCCACTTACCCCACTGACTGGCCAACCTGGACGCCCGACCTTCGAACCACGCTCATTTTTGTGGCGCGCGATGAGGAGGTGTTGCTGATTGAGAAAAAAACGGGCATTGGCCGAGGCAAGATCAATGGACCCGGCGGGAAAATCGAAGCCGGTGAGTCACCTGCAGACTGCGCACGACGCGAACTGCAAGAAGAACTGAAAGTCACCGCCACTGAACTCCAACTCGTCGCAAGACTGTTTTTCAGCGACGTGGAGGACCTCAACATCCTCGTCTATGTTTTCCTCACCGATCAAATGATTGGAGACCCCATCGAGACCGAGGAAGCCAAACCCCTCTGGTCATCAAGGGACAATCTGCCGCTGGATGACATGTGGGAAGACGATCAGTACTGGCTGCCTCAGGTTTTAAGTGGCGAGAGCATTGACGGCTACTTTCAATTTCGAAATGAACGGTTGTTGGGGTTTACCATTCAACCTTTGGGCGCGGGCAGACCTCCGCATCTCTGAGCAATGAGGGGGCTCAGCGAGAATCTCTGCGTCCGCGTACCTTGTCTAAATGCTTAATCACCCCGCTTTTTGAGCCCAGGGGGGCTTCGATTACTCCATTCTGTGTTGCCCGTGATGTTTTCCTGGATCTTCCCCACGCCCACTATGAACCCGAAAACGATCAGAACCCCACAGGAGGCGTTTTCCACCGATTCGTGAGTTCGAATATTCCCTTCGCGGAGGCCTTCCTCCGCTGGCCACCCTGCATTAGATCCCTCCATGCACCAGTTGCACACTAAGCCGCCGCTCGATTGAAGAGCCATCTAAAGCGCACTCCGATGGCGTGACCTTGTGTGCAGACGCGGTCCTCAAATTTCAGTGCTTGGGGTCGCCACGCGCTAAAACCCTAGTTAAAGATTTCCTCAAAGAAATCAGTGGTCGATCGATCTGCCCGACGATTGGCGCGCTCTGAATAAACCGTGCCGAAGTCTGGATTGTTGGCGCCTGGGTTTGTAAAGGCATGCGTCGTTGCGCCATAGACATGCATCTGCCAGTCGGCACCCGCCGCTGTCATCTCTTGCTCAAACGCCACCACCTGCTCAGGTGGCACCATAGGATCGTCATGGCCGTGGAGGCAAAGCACTTTAGAAGTAATCGGTTTATTGGCAACCTCTCCAGGGCTAAAAATTCCATGAACGCTGACTACCCCAAGCACGTCTGCACCACTTCTGGCTAATTCAAGAACGCACATGCCACCAAAGCAGTAACCAATTGCAGCGACTCGCTGTCCGTTGACCTCAGGTTGCGCTCGCCCGGCAGTCAGAGCCGCATGCACTCTCTGCCTGAGTTTGACGCGGTCCATCGCAAACGGCCCCATCAGGCTACTGTTGTATTCAACGTCGCCATCACGGCCGAACACCCCTTTGCCATACATATCCAAGGCAAAGGCTGCATAGCCTCTTTCGGCCATTTCATTGGCTTTGTCGATGGCATATTGCCTGCGCCCAGTCCAGTCATGCGCGACCAAGATTAAGGGTAGATCGGACCCGCCGGGCGTTACAAAATAGCCCTCCAGCGTGATGCCATTATCCTCATACTCTACGTATCGATGCTCCATTGTTTGATCTCCTTTTGTATTCGCCAGCGGACCTCGATGGGCGAGGCCCATCTAGCTCGCAGGACGTCGATGCATGCGACGGTGGCCCGAATTTGAGCCTTCGCCAGTACCTAACGCGCGCGCTCGTAAGGCTTTCGAGGATAATCCTGGGACCAATCAGGCTCAAGCGTTGATGCGCTCGGCGCTAAGCATGGCCAAATCTGTTAAAGCGCCGCCACGATGACTTCGGCAATCTCTTCAACAGCTCTGGCGTTTGGATGATAGCCATCCGCCGCTAAAAGGCTCGCATCAAATTCAGTTGAAACGTCAACACCAATCACCCCCTGATGCGCACCAATCACCCAACCAAGGACTCGATTGAGCATGGCGGCCCGAATACCCAGCATCGCCCTGAGCGGCTGGGGCAGCATCGGAAACCTTTCCATAGGAGGCAGCATCAAGAAAACCAGGATCGCATTAGGCAATCGGTCTCTCAACCGCGCGATCAAAAGGATCAGCGACGATTGCCATCTGACCAGCGATGTCAGCCGCGTCACATCGTTGACGCCCACCGAAATGATAACGGCATCGAACTGGCCCTCGATGCCGTCGTCCCACAGGCGAATCACATCGTTTAACGCCGCGCCATCTTCAGCCCTAATTAACCAATCTATCTGCGAGACGCTATCCGAATGCCATCTCAAGGCAACTTGTGGCACAAGGGACATGGCCGTGTTCTCAATGCCAACCCCCGCAATGACGCTATCGCCTAATCCCAGCAGTCGAGCGCCAGATGGGTTGCGTGTTTTGGCGCGGCCCGCCGGCACCCCAGTGAATGCCGGACTTGCATCGCTTGTAGCTTCGAGCAGGGTCACTGTTCCGGCCTTCGGGCCGTCTGCGGGCCCGAGGCGCAAGGCCTTACGTCTTGCCCACCAGCCCTGTAGCGCGATCAGCGGGATCAAGACGAGACCCAGGCCCCAGAGCAAACTCAACCTCACCATCGTTCAGGGCTCTCTTTCTTACTTTCGCATTTTGTCGAGCAGGCATTCTAATACTGAACGCCTAGTTATCGCGCGAGGTCAGTCCTTGTTTGATGAGCAACCCGTGCTCTTCGGCGGGCTTGCGCAAGACACCGACAATCAGAGGGACGGGCTCGTTCCTAGATCCCTTCGCAGGCCTCTAGTCACGACCACAAGGACTGAGGACTAAAAACCAGTTCAGCGAGGTTGATGGTTCACATCGCACAAGGGCCAGCCGCTTGCGTCCGAGGACAAAATGCCAAAACCTGCCATTGAATGCATTGACAATCCACCGCTTCAACGTAAGCTTCTGCTGTCGTCAGGGTGTTCCAAGTCATCTGCACCAGCTTTTTTGAGAAGCATGCATTTGCGGGTGTTTGGAATGAAACGGGAAATCGGTGAAAAACCGATGCTGCCCCCGCAACGGTAAACAAGTAAAGCAATCGATTAGCCACTGTAGATGTACCCAAGGTACCTATGGGAAGGCGATTGTTCGAGCGCCAAGCGCCTTGTGAGCCCGGAGACCGGCCCTGATCTTAACGACTAACTCTGCGGAGGGCGGAGATTGGACGTGGTTGCCACCGTTCAATCCCGATTAATCGTCATGCATTTCGTCATGACACTTTGACGAACTGGGAATTGTTCATGGCACGACTGCAACCGCACCTCCAAACTCAGCCTAGCAAACGAGTCGCTGATAGTACCGGTGGTCGAGCTTTGACTCCCCAAAGGCACAGCAACCAGCGCTCAAATTTGATTCGGGGGGCCATCCTCCTAATGCTCGGCTCACTTCTCAGCCATCCAGCCTCGTCGCGGGAGCCAGTGGAACAATTAACCGTAACCGCCTCTCGTTTGCCTATGGCAACGCATGAGTCCGGTGTCGCTCTAACAGTGCTTTATCGAGACGATATTCGCGCTCAAGGCGCCCAAACGCTTGCTGATCTCCTGCTCGGCTTGCCTGGCATCAGTGTCAGCCGGCAAGGACCCAGCGGCGCCCTGACTCAAATTCGAATGCGAGGCGCTGAGGCTAACCATGTCCTAGTGCTCATTGACGGGGTTGAGGCGAACGACGTGACTCAAGGCGGGGAATTTAACTTCGCCCACTTTCCGATCCAACAAATCGAACGCATCGAGATCGTGAAGGGCCCGCAAAGTGCGATCTGGGGTAGTGACGCCCTGGCCGGCGTGATTCACATTGTGACACTCACGCCGGAAGAGACGTTGAACCGTATGGAAATGAGCGCCTCTCTTGGAAATCATGATTCGGGTGAGTGGCATGGGCAACTTCGAAAATCCACTGACAGACATCGCATCGATCTGAGCGCGAGCGTTAGTCAATCCGATGGCGAAAACATCGCGCGCATTGGCTCTGAGAAGGATGGAGAACGACATACGGCGGCCCGAATTTCGACTCGATCCCAATTAAGCGATCAATGGGCGATCAATCTTCAGGCTCGTCGATCCACTGATCAGGTCGACTTCGATGCCATTGATTGGTTCAGCACGGGGTTACCGACCGATGCAGACAATGAAACTGAATCTCAGTTTTGGTTCGGCTCGGGTGCTTTACGCCATTCGCCAAATGACCGTTTTGAACAATCGTTCACATTTGAAACTGCTAGAACAAAGCACAGGAATGAGGACCAGGCCTACGGCCTCACCAAGACCTCGGGCGAAAAACGTAAGATTCATTGGCTTGGTCAATACGAAATCGAAGCGCATGGCCTGCTGGCTTCCATCGAAGACGAAACCGACCGCTTTGAACTTTCGGCACCGATAGACTTTTTTGGGGACCCTAATCAGGCTCAGCAAATGCGCCAGCGAAGCGCTACGCTCGAGTACCTGTTCCGTGGGCAAGCGATTCTCATGGGTATCAGCGCAAGACGCGATCACAATTCCGCGTTTGGTCACGTCATGAGTTATCAGTGGCAATCAAGCTTTGATTTACCCACCCTCCCTGTGAGGCTCTCGGCAGCCGTGGGCCAAGGCATCAAAAATCCGAGCTTTGTTGAGCGATTTGGTTACTATGATTCCTTTGTCGGGAACCCTGACCTCAATCCTGAAACGAGCCGAAGTTGGGATCTCGGGCTCGCCTATCGAGATAATGAGTCACCAATCCGAGTCAGTCTTCACCTTTACGGCGCCAACCTTGAAGACGAGATCAACGGGTTCAGCTTCTCACCTGAATTAAATGCCTTTACTGCGAAAAACGAATCTGGCAACAGTCGCCGCCGCGGACTGGAATTGGAGGGCTCATTCACTCAAAACCAGCACCTGACTTGGCATTGGGGATATCAATACGCCAAATCAGTCTCGCCTTCCGGTGAAATCGAGCTACGCCGACCACGTCATTCGGGCCAAATCCGAATGAATCTGAATTTCGACCAATGGAACCTCTCCATGGCAGTCAAGCGAACCGGCGAGCAAAGGGATCGGTACTTTCCGCCCTCACCACCTTATCAACTTGAAGTGGCGTTACCCGGCTATACCATCGCTTCCTTGGCGGGCAGCTTTCGGCTCAACCCCGATTGGGAAGTTTTCCTGCGAGCAGACAACTTACTTGATCACGCCTTTGAGGAAGTCTTTGGCTACCGAGCGCCAGGACGGAAGGTATCTGCTGGCATCCGCTGGGTGCGTTAAGCTCAGCCGATACTGATTATTGCTCGTTTGAGAGCGCCCGCTTACGGAGACTGTGCCATGACCTATGCCTGCTTTGACGTCACCATCGAGGACCAAATCGCCCACGTCACACTGAATCGCCCGGAGAAGCGCAATAGCATGAATCCCACCTTCTGGGCGGAACTCCCTCAGATCATCCGCAATATCGATGAACATGCCAGAGCGAGAGTGATTGTGGTCAGTTCAACTGGACCTCACTTCTCATCGGGCCTCGATACCGCGTCCTTTTCAAGCCATGAAGAAGCCGCGGATCCTACGCTGGCGACAATGAGAAAACGTCAGGCGCCCACTGCCTTTTATGATCATGCGCGCCACATGCAAGACGCGTTTTCCATTCTAGAAAACTGTCGAGTCCCGGTACTTGTCGCAGTTCAAGGTGGCTGCATCGGCGGCGGCGTTGATCTCATCACTGCGTGTGACATTCGCTATGCCAGTGAGGACGCTTACTTCACGATCTTCGAAACCAACATCGGCTTGACCGCAGACGTTGGCACCTTTCCAAGACTCGTGAAACTGATCCCAGAGGGCTATGTGCGAGAGATGGCTTACACTGGCCGACGCGTCTCGGCCGAGGAAGCTCGAGGCATGGGTCTGGTGAATCGCGTATTCCCCACCCATGAATCCATGATTGACGGTGTCATGGCCATTGCCCGTGAGATTGCTTCCAAAGCGCCACTGGCGGTCTATGGTTGCAAACGAATGATCAATTACGCACGCGATCACACCACGCAAGATGGCTTAGATTATGTCGCGATATGGAATGCCTCCCACTTCCATCGCGACGAAATTCAAGAGGCTATGCAAGCCCGCGCCGAATCCCGCCCAGGTCAGTTTGCAGATCTACCGCGTATTCGAGGCGCGCAATCCCCGGATTAACGGTCAGTGCCGAGTCGCTCCGATACCCAATAAAGCATCAGCCCCACAAGAATGATTAACGCGGCAGCGAACGCTTCCTTTGGCCGTTCAATGAGGATAAACACCAGCGTCCACCCAGTGAGCCCCAGATAAAGAATCGGCGTCACAGGATAGCCCCAGGTCTGATACCCGACGACTTCCTTGCCGGCCGCACGTTGTTTGAATCGGAGAATGAAAACGCCAGCCACTGCGAAGAAGGTGTTCAAGGCCAGTACAAACCCTGAGAAGACCAGTACAGATTCGAAACTGGAGGTGAGCACTAACACCAAACTCAGCCCCGCAACGGCAAGAATAGCGGTCATTGGAATCCCATCCTTGTTTGTTTTCGCAAGGAATCCAAACAAACGAAAATCCTGACCAATAACTTGTAAGACTCTGGGGCCGGCCATCAGCATGGCTGAGACGGTTGAAATCAACAGCATAGACAGCGTGATCCCCATAGCCTGACCACCCGCCTCGCCGAAAGCGTAGTCAGCAGCGATCATGCCTATTTCAATCTTTCCCTGCATCGCTTCAATCGGCGCGACCTTCATAAACACAAAATTCAGTAAAACATAGCTCACCATCACGAACCCTGTGCCGACCATCAGCACCTTCGGCAGGTTCCGCTCAGGATGATCAACTTCATCGATCAAATAGGTCGCCGCATTCCAACCGGTGTAGGCATAGTTGACGTAAATCAAAGATACCGCAAAGGCGCTGCTCGTTAGGTAAGCCACCTCCACTTCACCGAAAGAGAATGGTAAGGGCTGTGTTTCACCCAAAGTCAGCGCCGCCGCACTGAAGGCGAGCACCAAGAAAATTTTAAGCCCAGTGAAAACAACTTGAGTTGCACCACTGAGTCTGCGCGTAATCCCGTGAAGGCCGGTCAAAGTGATTATCAGTCCGGCCGCCAATGCCTGTCCTGGCAGGTCGGGAAACGCTGAACCTAGATACGCCGAGAAGGTCATGGCCGCCAGCGCAATCGGCGCTGCGAACCCGATGGTGATTGAGATCCAGCCTGACACGAACCCCACGGCCGGATGATAGAGCCGACCTAAAAAATTGTACTCGCCGCCGGATCTCGGTAGCTGCGCACCCAGTTCTGCATAAGTCAGCGCACCGCAGAGTGCAGCAATGCCCCCAATGACCCACAAGAGCAGAATGGCTGAGCTCGACTGCACGTCCAGCAACTGAAAGCCGAGACTGGTAAACACCCCCGTGCCGATCATGTTCGCGATAACAATAGCTGTCGCGGTCAGTGGAGAGAACCTATTCATACCTTGGAATCCGCGTTTCGTCCGCCTCTACAAGGGTCACCTAGCTCACTGAACCCGAAACCAAATGATAGATGTACAAGCCATACCCGATCAGCAACAACATACCGAGTCTCGAGCCAATCACCTGGCGGCGCCAAACCGCGGCCGTCAAAAACAAGGCAACGGCCAGCATGACCCAAACATCGTAGTTTAAAAACGTGGGCGCAACATCTAGGTCTGCAATCATCGCCGTGACGCCCACAATCGCGAGCATGTTAAAAATGTTACTGCCAATGACATTGCCCAGCGCAACGTCAACATTCTTGCGGAATGCTGCGGCAACGGTCGTTGCAAGCTCGGGTAGCGAGGTGCCCAACGCCACGATGGTAAGCCCAATCACAGCTTCACCGATCCCCCAAGACTCCGCAAGGCTGGTGCCTGAATCCACCACAAATTCGGCGCCAAGCGGCAATAACACCATGCCAAGACCTAGCCAAAGCAGAATCCGCCAATAACTCAAATGGTGCGTTGCCACTTCACCTAGCTGCTCCTTCACTTCGTCGAGTGCCGAAAGTTCCACATCGCCACGGGCGGCACCAAAAAGAAACAAACCCAGAGCCGCTAGTAAGATCAGGCCCTGCAGGGTGCTGATCGTTCCCAAGAACAGAAGGCCGACGAACGCAATAGAAGTCAGCATCATAATGTTGGTCTGACGCGCGAGTCCCGGTTGCGCCGTCGACATGGGGTAAATCAAAACCGGTACGCCAATGACCAGCAAAACGTTGGCGATGTTGCTCCCTATCACGTTCCCAAGAGCGATAGCCGCATGGCCTGAGATAGCGGATAAAATCGACACTACAAGCTCAGGCGCTGACGTGCCCATCGCGACCACGGTCATCCCCACCAAGAGCGGTGAAACATGATGGCGAACCGCTAGTGCTAGAGCCCCCCGCACCAGCGCATCGCCTCCTCCAATAAGCAATGCGAAACCCACCAAGACCAACCCCAAATCAATGAGATCACCAATATAAGGGGTGAGTTCAGATAGCATGTCTATAAGTTCCTCTGCACAATTTGAAGTGCGCTAATCGAGATGCGCTAGGCTCTCTAACGTTCTTGCTGTGAGCGAGCTAAGGGTTCGAACGGGAAGCGCATCCTGACCAGATCGACCGACTGTCTGGGCGCTTTCGCGCTTAGCTCGGGGGTACAGACCGAATGGACCAAAGATAACACCCAGATCATTTCTGCTTATGTCGAGCGGCTGAAGTCCCAAAAAGAGCAGACCGCAGTCTAACTGAATTACCGATGGCTAGCCCATCTCGGACGATACGTTTTGCGGGCGACATACCAGCAAGACATGGGCTCAGCCTTGTCTTACGCCGTAATCTGTACGACAGGTATCAGCTGAGCAGACACTGCGCGCGCACCCAATCGCTTCATCAAGATGATCATTGCAGTCAAACTGATCAGTGCGCCGCCGATCCATAAGCCTGAAAACTGAGGATGCTCAGCAAACACACCCACCTGGTAAATGGTCGTCGCCGTGAGATACCCAAGCCCCGTGGTCCACAAGAACACCAACGCTGACCATCGCCAACCCGCCTCTTTGGTCATGGCCGCCACCACTGCAACGCAGGGTGCATACAGCAGAATAAAGACCAAGTAGCAGAATGCCGGAAACGCGCCGCCAAACTGCTGAATCATGTTGTCGCGGGTGGCTTGATGCTCGGGTTCGGTTTCGCTGATGACGGCGAGACCGAGCGGATCACCTACGGCGTCAGCGAGTGCTAACAAGTTTTCACCAATACTTGCGAACGCCGCGTTGACGCCATCCAAGATCTCAGCGGGATCCTCTTCGGCACCGCCGCTATAGAGCGCATCCAAAGTGCCGACCACCGCTTCTTTAGCGAAAAGCCCAGTGAACAGTCCCACTGTGGCAGGCCAATTGTTCTCCTCGATACCCATTGGGGCGAACAAAGGGGTGATCCGCTTACCGATCATCGCGAGGACCGATCGGTCCGAATCCTGATGACCAAAAGTCCCATCCAGGGCCATTGAGTTCAGCATACTGAGCGCAAGGACCACAACGAGAATGGTTCGCCCTGCCCGCACCACGAAACTTTTCAAGCGGAGCCAAGTGGTCATGAATATATTGCGAGGATTGGGTATGTGATAGACCGGCATTTCCGCGAAGGATGGCGAGATCTGACCAGAGAAAATCTGTTTACGAAAGATCCATCCGGTAAAGATCGCCATACCGATCCCCAGCAAGTAAAGCAGGAACACAATATTTTGACCACTGTCTCTGAAAAAAACCGTAGCGAACAATGCGTAGACGGTCAGCCTTGCGCCACACGACATAAAGGGTGCCATGGCCATCGTCATCAATCGATCCTGCGCCGACGGCAAGGTTCGAGAAGCCATCACGGCGGGGACATTGCATCCAAAGCCAACGATCAAAGGAACGAAGGCGTTGCCAGGCAAGCCAATGGAGATCATCAGGCGATCAATCACAAAGGCTGCGCGAGCCATATAGCCTGAGTCTTCCATGATAGAGAGACACAAGAAGAGGAATCCCACCACCGGGATAAAGGTTGCCACCAATTGAATCCCCCCACCGAGGCCATCAGCGAGGAGCGCAACGAGCCATACAGGGGCCGAGAGCGCATGAAGCAGTTGGCTCGTGCCGTCCACAAACAAGGCACCAAACAGTAGGTCGAAGAAATCGATGAAGACAGCACCCAGATTGATGGCCAGTGTGAACATCATGTACATCGCCAGCAAGAAGATCGGGATACCCAGCCAGCGATTGAGGACCACGGCATCGATTCGCTCGCTCGGGGTATGACTCATCGTGCTTACCGTGACCACCCTGGAGCCGATGGCCTGAGCTCGAGCAAAGTAGGTCTTGGCGCCTGTTGAACCGCTCGAGACCTCCGCGACGGGTTGATCGCTTTCATTGACCGTTGACCCGGCGGAACTCAAGTGCGCCTGCACCATGCCGGTCAAGGCCTGCTTCAGCTCTGCCAACCCTTTATTTCGACTTGCTACCATCGGGATAACAGGGACGCCCAATGCCTGAGACAATGCTTCTGGATCAACGGAGACACCATGACGATCAGCCACATCGACCATGTTGAGCACGATAAGCATCGGACGGCCTAAACGTTGCAGCTGTTGCGTCAGCAGCAGGTGACGTTCTAGATTCGTAGCGTCAACAATGTTCAAGATGATGTCGCAGTCGGTTGACCGCAAAAATCCTGACGTGATTGACTCATCAAGACCGCCTCGGTCTTGCTCGATACTGTAAAGGCCTGGCAAGTCGACAACGTCGAACCATTGCGAATCGATTCGGCAGATGCCTGATTTTTTTTCAACGGTGACACCGGGCCAATTGCCAACCCGCTGATGAGCACCCGTCAAGCCATTGAACAGCGTGCTTTTGCCGCTGTTGGGGTTTCCCACGAGGCCGACAGTGGTGGAGGGCATTTAGAGGACCGATTCGACGCCGATGCAGGCAGCTTCTTGCTTTCGGATGCTCATGAGCGACACACCGATACGAACCTGGATGGGATCACCGAGAGGCGCTTCCCTTAGCACCTTCATCTCGACGCCAGGGAAAATACCCATGGCTTCCAGATGTGCTTGCGCCTCAGGGCTCGCAACCTCAGTCGTGACGACCCGGCAACGACGGCCAACATGGATCTGGGCTAGGGTGCTCATGTTTTCCACTAAACTAAAACTGAATGCGAATTATTATCATTCAGCCTTCAAAGATCAATGCTCGACTGAGCATTAATTGTAGTGAAGTAGCCGCTCCCAATGCGGCCTGGCGCCATGACCTATCGCGAGCGCGTTGAACCCTCGAGAACCGCCCGTGGCAGATGGTAACGCCTACAGCTCAGCGCAGATATGCCCACCGTCAACCACAATGGTTGACCCGGTCATGTAACTCGATGCATCGGAGGCTAACAGCAGCAGCGGGCCATCCAGGTCCTCAAACTGTCCATATCGCCGCATGGGAATCCCTTTAACAAAGGATTCAGAGCGTTCACTTTCGAGAAGCACGCGGGACACATCGGTCAGAATGTAACCAGGGGCGAGCGCATTGACGCGCACGCCATGTCGAGCGCCCTCGAGCGCCATAATCTCAGTGGCTTTAACCAACGCGGCCTTCGACACCGCATAAGGGAACTGCCCTTTGATCGTTCGGTAGGCTGTAATTGAGGCGACATTGATAATGTTGCCCGAAATCCCATGCGCTGCGACCCATTCGGTGTAGTACTTACTCAGACGCCAAACCGATTTCAGATTGGTATTAAGCACGTAATCCCAGTCATCCTCATCAATCATGGTGTAGGTTTTCGCCCCTGCTTCGACGCCGGCGTTGTTTATCAGCACATCAATCTGACCGAATTCGCGTTCGGCTGCGCTGAGGAAATGTGCCGCTGACTCCGGATCGTTCACATCAAGCTCAACACCCATCACCGAATGACCCTCGGCCTTAAGAGAGGTCACACGCGCCTCGATTTTATCCATCCGCCGAGCCCCCAAAACGACTTGCGCGCCGGCTTCGGCCAGAACACCTGCAAAATGATGACCGAATCCCGAGGAAGCACCTGTCACCAAAACCGTCTTGCCTGCGAGCGAGAATTTATTCATTTCGGTATTCCTTCACATGCTTGCAATGTATGTCAGTCGACTCTGCCATGTCGCAGTCAACTTTCCGACTGTGCGCCGATCAATCTCAGACGCTGACCGCCAGGGGTTCGCCAGCGACGACACTCAGTTAGAGGCCATCGGCAGAGGCCAGCGCTTGCCTCAAACCTGAGTATCGCGGCTGATCAATGGCGACCTGATTGACAACCGTCTGCCTGAGATGGAATTTGAGCGCGTCCGAATCTAAGGCGATCTCCCTTGATCGAATTCGCCTAGACAAGGTTCGACGTTGGGATTCAAGCGAGCCCGATTGATCGAGGAGTGACGCCAGTCGGTCGAGCTCTTCCGTTCGATGACGAGCACCGACGGCCAAGTCTCTGAGCACAATGTCGAGCGAATTGCCCCCTACCCTTGCCAAAAATTGGGTTCGACCTTGGGTTTGCGACATCACGTCTTCTCGCAAGAAATCACGAACACTGGTCACAAGCTCGGTGACTGTCGGCATATCCGCTTGGTCAACGGGCTCAGGCTCAAGCAAATTAAACGCGCCTGGAATGAGAAGATTGACACAATCGATCTGGCATTCGCTGCTGCGACGACCGATCCCTGGACGCTCAACAGTTTTGTCTGGTCCGGTTCGATAGTGCTCGGCCATACCCAAACAGCCTATGGCCCACCAAAAAGAGCCAAAAACTTGCCAATACCGCACATGCTCTGGATCCACGGGTGTCCCACTGACCTCCTCGTAGCCTTGGAACAAATCCTCCAGCGCGCCAAATCCTCCCACCGGTTGATCCCCGCCGAAGGTCCAAGAATTGGTACAAATCCATCCGAGGTCGCGCATCGGATCACCAATGTGGGCGACCTCCCAATCGAGCACAGCCGATATCCCATGGGGTTCCAGCAAGAAATTGCCATTACGGAAATCATTATGTACGAGCGTCAGCTTACTCGGTTCGGGCAGATGATCGCGCAGCCATTCAGCAGCATAGTCAATCATGGGTTGCGGCGAATCTAGCAGGTCATACCGCTCGAGCATTTGATCCAAAAATAGACTAGGGGACATTTCTGACAACTGCGATCTGAGGCCATATTGATCCAGATCAATCGCGTGAATTGAGGCCAAGATTCGGCCGCATTCTCTAGCGAGCTTGGGGCGGATCGTCGCAAATTCAGGCGCCCTTACAATTTTTGCGCCTAAAGCCTCGCCACGCACCCAGGACATCACAAACCCATCGCCCAGATTATCCTCTCGCTGGAAGACATAGTGGACTTCGGGTTCCGGGACGCCTACTTCTCTCGCTGCGCGCATCAGATTCGCTTCAACAGCCAGCCCAGGATGCGCTGGCGTGGCTTCAGTGAACTCTCCGCCTGGCGCACGTCGCAGCGCAAGCAAAGTTTCTTCGCCATGGAGGATCACTCTCAGGCGATATGTCTCCTGGCTTGCGCCTCCCGATAGCCGCTCGACAGCCAGGATCTGCGTGAGACCAGGTACCTCTCTCGTAAGCACCTCATCCAGCTGCGCTTCGAAGTTGCTCATCGATTAATCGACCTTCACGCCCTTTGGTGCCTGTTGCTTCATAAAACCAAACATATATCCGGCGACCCGGCGAATTTGGATTTCCTCAGCCCCTTCGGTGATCCGATATCGTCGATGATGTCGGTAGATGTGTTCAAAAGGCTTGTGTCGAGAGTAGCCAAGCCCGCCATGGACTTGCATCGCTTGATCGGCAGCTTCGCAGCAAAGGCGATTGGCTTGATAGTTACACATAGACACCTTGTCCGAAACGGAAAAGTTGCCATAGGTATCCATCATCCACGCGGTTTTGTGAATAAGCGCTCGCAGCATTTCACATCGCGTTTGCAACTCTGCGAGCGGGAACTGAATGCCTTGATTGGTTGCTAGCGGCTTACCAAAAGGCTTGCGCTCCTTCGCGTATTTGACCGACTCATTTACGCAGAATTGCGCCGCACCCAAACTACTCGCGGCCTGACGAATTCGATTTTCGTTGAAAAAGTGTTGAACGACCTGCAAACCACGCCCCTCACCCCCGAAGATTGCACTGTCATCCACGTACACATCTTTAAGTGAGATTCTGCCGTGGTCCGTTGGCATATTGAACGTCCACAACATTTCTTCGACCTTGAACCCTTCGGCATTGGTCGGCGTGAGAAAAGCCGTGATCCCATCACCGTCACCGGGCTTACCGCTGGTTCTTGCAAGGATCATGTCGTAAGGCGCTTTATGAATCCCCGTATTCCAGGTCTTGGCGCCGTTAATTCGCCAACCATCACCATCGCGGACCGCATTGGTTTCCATATGGGTAGCATCCGACCCGTGGTCGGGCTCGGTGATGCCAAAGGCAAACCCTCGTTTGCCCTCCAGGAGCAACGGGATCCACTCTTCCTTTTGAGCATCCGTGCCGTAGGCCAACATCAACAGCAGCCCCACATTATTGGCGACAATCGAATGCTCGTTTTGTAGGTCGTTGTGGAGACCCAGCCCCATCGTGGCGAAATGCTCTCTGATCACGGCCATACCCAGATTGGTGCCATCTTGGCCGCCGTATTCTTGAGGAATGGGGTACCGATAATGGCCTGCTTTATCTGCGCGGCGTCTGGCCTCGGCGAGTAGCGCCTCCCACTCCTCGTTGGGTAAGCCACCGCGTTCCCAATCCGTTCGGGCATCCTCGCGACGATGATCAAAGAACCGGATATTATCGTTCTCGTTCTCGAGCGGCTTAATCTCAGCCTCGATGAAGTCATCTAAGACTTTAAGGTAGCTCTGCAAA
>Ga0255770_10000496_pt1 | contig 36651 bp, 34 predicted proteins | sample 071ome_22_FD_179968 | JGI IMG/M metagenome (GOLD analysis project Ga0255770, IMG submission 179968) | Coastal salt marsh microbial communities from the Groves Creek Marsh, Skidaway Island, Georgia - 071404AT metaG (version 2) | ecosystem: Environmental > Aquatic > Marine > Intertidal zone >...
TCCACTTAGAACATGTAACTATAAACTAACCAAGGAAAACATAGACAATAAAAAATTTAAGTTATGTTTAGAGTATCATCTAGAAAACTGTGAAGGTCCATGCGTAGGAAAAGTTAAGGTTAATGATTATGAAAAAAACTTAAAGGGGATAAGGGATATTATTAAAGGAGATTTTAAAGCATCTTTAGAGAGACTAGAAGATAAAATGATTGATTTCTCAAATAATCTTGAATTCGAAAAAGCTCAAAAAATAAAAGAAAAACTTGAATCACTAAAAGACTATCAATCTAGGTCTACTATAGTGAGTCCTAAAATTAGTGATGTAGATGTCTTTACTATAATATCTGATGAGTCTTATGCTTATGTTAATTTTATACAAGTATCATATGGCTCCATTGTAAGGTCACATACCTTAGAAATTAGGAAAAAACTCAATGAGTCTGATAAGCAAATACTTCAGCTAAGTATTATTGAATTAAGAGAGAGGTTTTTATCTAGCTCTAAGGAAGTTTACTTGCCATTTAGAATAAATCTTGGTGAGAAGATTAAAATTCAAGTTCCTAAAAAGGGAGAGAAGAAAAGTCTTGTAGATCTATCATTGCGGAATGCAAAGTTTTATAGAATTGACAAATTAAAACAAATTAAAATTTTAGATCCAGAGGCGCATGTTAATAGAATAATGGAGCAAGCTAAAATGGATTTAAACCTATCTGAAAAACCTATTCATATTGAGTGTTTTGATAATTCAAATTTGATGGGAACAAATCCAGTTGCATCATGTGTAGTTTTTAAGAATGGTAAACCGTCCAAAAAGGATTATCGCATTTATAAAATAAAAAATGTAAAAGGTCCAGATGATTTTGCATCAATGGAAGAAGTGGTATATAGAAGAATTAAAAGACTAGTGAATGAGAAACAATCTTTACCAAATTTAATTATAGTTGACGGCGGTAAAGGACAGTTATCATCAGGTTTAAACATTTTAAAAAAATTAAATTTAGAAAATGAAATATCTATAATAGGTATTGCCAAAAAGCTTGAAGAAATTTTTAAACCAGGTGATAAGCTACCTTTATACATTGACAAGAAATCTGAAACTTTAAAGTTAATTCAACAATTAAGGAATGAAGCTCATAGGTTTGCTATAAACTTTCATAGGGATAGGAGAAGTAAAAGTGCCTTAAAATCAGAAATTGATAATCTTCAAGGTGTTGGTCCAATTTTAAAAGAGAAACTATTAAAGAAATATAAATCATTTAAAAGATTGAAAAGTGCAAGTGAAAAAGATTTAATTACGTTTTTAGGAAACTCAAGAGGAAGGTCAATATTTAATCAATTAAAAAATTAATTTTAGTTAATTTTGAAAAAAGAAATGATAAAAATTGTTGCCCTATATCTTCAAATCTTCTTCTTAAGCATAAATATAACTTTTGGGCAAAATATCCTTTCTGATTCAAAGCCATTTAAAGCTGGGGAAAATCTAGAGTATGTTGTGCAATATGGAATCTTCAATGCTAGCTATGCATCACTCAAGTTAGCTAATGAAAAGTTAGATGGTAGAGACTTTTTACTAGCATCAGGATATGGGAAAACTATTGGTTTAGCAAGACTTTTTTTTAAAGTTGAAGATTACTACAGCAGTTACTTTGATGATACATCTGTGACCCCATATTTTTTTAAAAGAAACATTTATGAAGGTGGATACACAAAAAATTTGGAAATAAAGTTCAATTCAGAGCTTAAAAATGCAACAGTTAACGATATAAAAAATCAAACTGTCAATACAATTAGTACAGAAGAAAATGTTCAAGACTTAATTTCTTCATTATATTACTTAAGGAAAAATTTTTCTGAAGAAAAGGTAGTTGTTGGAGAGTCATTTAAAATTAATATGTTCTATGATTCAAAAAATAGAGAATTACCTTTAAAGTATTTAGGTAAGGATATAATAAATACAAAATTTGGTAAAATTGAATGCTTAAAGTTTATGCCTACAACTAGTAGGAGTAGGATTTTTAAAGGTGAGGGAAGTATTACTATTTGGCTAACAAATGACAAAAACAGAATTCCAATAAGAGTTAAAGCAGACCTTTTAGTAGGTTCAATAAAAGCTGACTTAGAAAAATTTTCTGGTATTGCAAACCCTCTAGAAATTGTAATTAAAGATTAATGAGGAAATTATTTACATTATTAATTATTGCCGGTTTATTTTCATGCAGCTCAGAAGAGAATAAACAAACTGAGGAGGATCCTATAAGATACAAATATGGCTATGATCAAAATAAATATGTATTTGAAGAAAGAAAAGTAAAAAGAGGTGATACATTTGGTGACATACTTGAAGACCAGGGCATTGATTATCCAGAAATATACCAAGCAATTGAGAAAACAAAAGATGAAGTTAGCTTTAGAAAACTTCAGTTAGGTAAGCCCTACACGTTAATTTTTACAAATGATTCAATAAGAAAGCTCAAAGCATTCGTTTATCACCCAACTATTGAAGGATATTCATTGATTCAACTTAGAGATAGTATATTCGGTAAAACTTTTTCAAAACCTCGAAGCTATAAAGATTTATCTGCAGCAGGAACTATTGATAATTCATTGTATTTAACTCTTGAAGAGCAAGGTAAAGATCCATTATTGACTTATTATTTATCTGATATTTATGCTTGGACAATTGATTTTTTTAGACTTGATAAAGGGGATAAATTCAAAGTAATATATACTCAAGCATTTATTGATGACACAATTCCAGTAGCAATAACTAAGATTAAGGCTGCCTATTTCCTTCACAAAGGGAAAGAGCAGTATGCATTTGAATATGAAACGGACTCTATTAAAGGAATTGTTGAGTATTTAGATCAAGATGGTAAAAATTTAAGAAGAGCTTTTCTTCAATCACCTATAAAGTTTGGTAGAATTTCATCAAGGTATAATTTAAGAAGAAGAATTGCATATTATGGCAACAGAGTAAGACCACACAGGGGAACTGACTTTGCGGCTCCTGTTGGAACTCCTATTTTATCAACTGCTAATGGAACTATTACTGAAGTAAGCTATACAAGGGCTAATGGAAGGTATGTGAAAGTTAAACATAACAACACATACACTACTCAGTATCTTCATATGCAAAAAGCAAATGTTAAAGTTGGACAATTTGTTGAGCAGGGAGATGTTATCGGTTTTGTTGGAATGACAGGAAATACCTCTGGTCCTCATGTATGTTATAGATTTAGAAAAAATGATGTTGAAGTAGACCCATTTAAACAAGAACTCCCAGAAGCTAAACCAATAAATGAATCACTAAAAAAGAAGTACTTTAGTGATATAGTTCTAATTAAGTCTCAGCTTGATTCAATTGTGATAAAAAATAAAACTTCCATATAATGCCTTTATCAAAAAAGAATCCAACAAGTCAAAAATCATGGTCTAGCTTAAAGGAGGTCTATAATCAAGAAAATAATTTACATATCAACGATTATTTTAAAAATGAAAACAACAGGCTTGAAAATTTTACAGCTAGTTTAAATGATTTATATATTGATTTTTCTAAAAATAGAATTAGTAAAAAAGCTTTTGATTTATTAATTGAACTTTGTAAGGAAACAGACCTTAAAGAAAATATAGATAAGTATTTTAATGGCTCTACGATAAATGAAACTGAAAACAGGTCTGTTCTGCATACAGCATTGAGATCTAAAAATAGTGACTCAACCGAAATATCTGATGAGGTAAAAAACACTTTATCAAAAATTAGAACTATTTCAGACGAGATTAACAATGGTGTTAGGCTTGGATATTCCAGTAAAAAAATTGAGAATGTTGTAAATATAGGTATAGGTGGTTCACATCTTGGACCGGAAATGGTGACTGAAGCTTTAAGTTTTTACTCACAAGGTATAAAACCTTATTTCATTTCAAATATAGACCCAGACTATACAGAAAATTTACTGAAATCTCTTAATCCAGAGACAACAATGTTTATAATTGTTTCCAAAACATTTACAACAATTGAAACTCTTGAAAATGCCAAAAAAGTCAGAAAATGGTTTATTAATAATGTAAATGAAGAATCAATTAAAGATCATTTCATTGCAGTTTCAAATAATACTGAAGATCCAAAAGAATTCGGTATTGAATCTAAAAATATTCTTTCTATACCTGAATGGGTGGGTGGAAGATTCTCTTTATGGGGCTCTGTAGGTTTAATTATTTCAATTTGTATTGGATTTAAAAATTTTGAAGACTTTTTAAGTGGGGCAAGAGAAATGGATCTACATTTTAAGGAATCTAATTTTGAAAAAAATATTCCTGTTGTGCTTGCTTTAGTAAGTATTTGGTACAACAACTTTTTTAATTGTGAGACAGAGGCAATTCTGCCCTATAATCAATTTCTAGGTAAGCTTGCGGATTATCTACAACAAGCAAGTATGGAAAGTAATGGTAAGAGTATAGATAGAAATGGCAATAAGGTTGATTATCAAACAGGAACTATAATCTGGGGGTCGACTGGAACAAATGCACAACATGCATTTTTTCAACTTATGCATCAAGGAACAAAACTAATTCCGACTGATTTTATTGCCTTTAAAGAGTCCCTAAGCGGTGATGCAGAACAACATAAAATTTTAACTTCAAATTTCTTAGCTCAGACAAATGCTTTGTTAGTCGGTAATAAAAAAATTGGTGATGAAATTCAAAAGAATATAGATGGCAATAAACCCTCAAATACAATACTTATCAACAAGTTAACTCCTAAAAATCTCGGCTCATTAATAGCTATGTATGAAAGTAAAATTTTTGTTATAGGGTCCATATTAAATATTTATAGTTTTGATCAGTGGGGTGTTGAATTAGGAAAATCAATAGCTAAAGAGATTTTAAAGAATGGTAAATCTAACCTAGATAAATCGTCTTCTCAAGTGTATGATAAGCTCATATAAACTTTGTTAGTTTAAATACTGCATTATTTTAAGATTATGTTAATATTTAGTTAACTCAAAAATTAACTAATAATTATATTTTTGATTTATAATTAAAATAATTCATATGAAAAAACTAATCTTCTTATTTATTATTATTTTCTCTGCTAACTTAAACTCTCAAGAACCTGCTCTAGACTCTATAGCACTAGCTGAGGTTACAGTTTCATCGAAAGTAATTGATATAGCAAAGGAACGTGAAACTCCAATTGCATTTAGTACAGTCTCTGGTGCTGAGATAGAGCTGAAAGGTGGTAATCTTGAGGTTCCTGAATTTCTTAAAAAGACTCCTGGAATATATTTTTCTCCCGACAGTGGTGGTGGATATGGAGATGGAGAACTTAAACTAAGAGGTTTTGGGATGAATAATGTCGCAGTTGTAATCAATGGTCAACCTGTTAATGATATGGAAAACGGCTGGGTATATTGGTCAAACTGGGCTGGTTTATCTGATTTAACTTCAAGTATTCAAATTCAAAGAGGTTTAGGTTCAACATCATTAGCTACTCCATCTGCAGGTGGAACCGTTTCAGTTAATACTCGTGCAGCAGAACTACAACCAGGTTCTTCTTTAAAGCTTCTTCAGGGTAATGACGGTTATCAAAAAATGACAGTTTCTCATAATACAGGTGTGAATGATCTTGGTTGGTCATCAAGTTATTTGTTAAGTCTATGGCAAGGAGATGGATGGAGAAATGGAACTCAGGGAGAAGGTGTTACTTATGCTTTTTCAATTGGATATACTCCTAGAGGAGGAGATCATGAGTTTAACCTTTCCGTTATTGGAGCTGGTCAGTGGCATCACCAAGCATACTATACACCATGGCTAGAAGACTATCTTGATCATGGCCCTACTCAAGGAGGTGATTATAGAAAATACAACCAAGTGTATGGAGAATACAAGGGAGAAGAATTTTCTATGTTAAGAAATTATTACAATAAGCCATTAGCAACTCTTAACTGGGACTGGGAAATTTCAAGTAATGTAACTCTTGCTACATCACTTTATGCATCTGCAGGTAGAGGTGGAGGAACTGGTGATAGAGGTAGAAATTATGACGTTACTTCATTTCAAAGATCTATGACTGATCATCTTGCTGATGGTGGGGATGCTTATAGAAGATCTGATATGACAATTAACTGGGATGCTGTGGTATCTCAAAACGTTAATAATGCTTATATCCCATCTGAAGGTCCTTTTGCAGGAATGAAACTTGGTTATCACAATGATACAGATGGTGAAACACCAAGTAGGTGGGCTGTTGGAACTAAAGTAAGAAGGTTTAGCACAAACTCTCATAACTGGTTAGGTGGTATATCCAAACTTAAGTTAGACAGTGAGAACTTTAGATATGAAATAGGTGTTGATCTTAGATCGTATAAAGCTTATCACAGAAGAGGGATAAGTGATTTTCTTGGTCTTGATGGTTATATTTCAACTATCAACAATTATGTCTTTTCAGGAAATTTTGATAGAGTGGGTCATGTTGTTACAACTGCATATGAATCATCTCCGTTTAAAAATCTAGGAATGGATGATCCAAATGGAACTCAAAGATATTATATTGGGTATAACAATTGGACTGGGTTAAATGGGCTTGTAGAATATGTTGGTAGTGAAAATTTTTCGGCTGTTCTTCAAGCTGGAACAACTACATCTAGAATGTGGCTGGAGCATTTTTATACAGCTCCCCCTGAAACAAAAGGTGAAGTCGTTAAGAAAAATGGAAACTATTTGAAAGTTGGTGCAAATTATAACTTGAATGAAAGATCCAACGTTTATGCTAATATAGGTAAGATTAAAAAATCTCCTCTTGTTGATGAAATCTTTATCAATGGTGATTATGATTATCAACAAGCTGACAATCAAGATGCTCAAACAATAAACTCTTTTGAGCTAGGTTATGGTTTTCTATCTTCTAATTTTAAATTAAATCTTAATGCATATTCAACAGTTTGGGGTAATAGAGTGCTTAGCAGAGTATCAGGCTCTGGTGATAATGCTGTGAGATTTGTTTATGAGGGAGTTGAGCAAACTCATCAAGGAATTGAAGCTGAGTTAACATGGTATCCAACTAGTCAACTAAGAATTAAAGGTATGGCTTCTTTAGGTGATCATAAGTACACTAAAAACTTCACTGGCCAAGGGTTTAATTTAGATAACAATGCGCCGAATGGTCAAACCGCAACATTATATATGGATGGTGTTAGTATTGGTGATCATGCTCAAACTATATTATACTTAGGAGCTGATTATAGATTTAGCTATAACTTTTCTGTAGATGTTGATCTGCAATCATTTGATAATTTATATGGTGAATTTGGACCGCTTGATAGTGAGTTCTCAAGTGCTAACAATAGAGGTGCAATTACCCTGCCTAGTTATTCTTTAGTTGACTTAGGAGCAACTTATAGAACAAAATTCTTGGGTATGAATACAAGAGTAAGATTAAACGTTAACAACTTATTTGATGAGGAATATATTGCCGAGTCAGATACAAATATATTTGCTGACGGTGGAAGAACATGGAATGGTGTTGATGTAAGAAATGTGGTAAATTTTGGAAGAGGTACAACGTGGAATTTAGGTGTTACTTTTGATTTTTAATAAAGTAAATTATTAATATTAAAACCCTGCTTAGGCAGGGTTTTTTATTTTATACCTATTTGTTTTATTATTATTTCAATTTCTTCTTTACCAGAATAATTATTTATCCCTACTGTATAAAGAATATCAAATTTTGATTTTAAATTAACTAGTTCATCTTTCTTATCAAAACATATGAATGGGAGTTTATTTAATAATGAATCCTGAATCTTTGACTTTACTATTTGTGATTCTTTACCTATAAATTTTAAATCCTCGGTTATAGTACAATTGTTGGTTCTAAATACTGGTCTTCTATTTTCTAGGCCAAATGGAGCAATCCTTGAGAGGATTTTTAAATTATTAATTGTTATTTCTGAAAAAGATATTTCAATGTCATATTTATAATTTTTCTCAAACATTATTCCACCAACTGATTCTTTGACTACTTTTTCAAAATTCTGACTAAATAAATCTAGTTTGGATTTTTCAATTTTTAATCCTGCCGCAAATTTATGACCTCCAAATTGATATAAATATTTTTCACATTTAACCAATGCATCATAAACATCAAATCCAGACACAGATCTCACAGATCCTGTAAGTAGATTTTCATCAAAATCAGTAAGTATAATAGTAGGCTTATATGATTTTTCAATAACTCTTGAGGCAACAATTCCTAAAACACCTGTACTCCAGTTTTGACCATAAAAAATATTAGAATACTTACTCTGGTCAATTTTTTCAACTACATCTTCAAATACATCTTTTTCTATAGTCCTTCGTTTTGAATTCAAAAATTCTACTTCATTTGATAAAGACATAACCTTATTAGCATCTTCCTCAACTAGAAGGTCCACAATAATTTTTCCGTTTTTCATTCGTCCTGCAGCATTAATTCTTGGCCCAATGTTAAATGATATGTTTGATTCATCGACTTGATTATTATTTGATTTCAAAAAGTTTCTAAGTCCTAATCTAGGATTATTATTAATTTCCTTTAATCCGTGAAATACCATAACTCTGTTTTCATCAATTAAAGGCATCATATCCGAAACAGTTGCTAGTGCAACAAAATCTAAAAGACTTTTAACATTTAATTTATTTTCTGATTTTAAATTGTGTGCTGTTATTAATTTATATGCTATTGCACAACCACATAGATCTTTAAATGGATAAGTACAATCTAATTGTTTAGGGTTTAAAATAGCATAAGCATTGGGAATTTTATTGTCGGGTAAATGATGATCACAAATAATTATATCAATTCCTTTTGAATTGGCATATTCAACTTGGTTTAATGCTTTTATTCCACAATCTACAGTTATTATTAATTTAATATTATTGTCTTTAGCATAATCAATTGATTCCGTCGATACCCCATATCCTTCTTTATATCTGTCTGGTATGTAATATAACAGGTCATAATTCCTGTAACTGAAATAGGTATATAACATAGATGTTGAAGTGGTTCCGTCAACATCATAATCTCCTAAAATCATAATTTTTTCACTTGAAGCATTATTAATTCTAACTATAGCTTTTTCCATATCCTTCATTAGATATGGGTCATGAAGAGAATCTAATTCAGGTCTGAAAAAAAATTTGGCCTTATCTAAGGAATTAATCCCACGTTGAAGTAACAGAGAGCAAATAAAGTTTGGAATATTTAGGTCTGCTTGAAGAGAATTAACTTCGGCAACGGTGGGTTGATCAATTTTTGTCCAATTTTTCATTCAGCTTTATCAATACAGATTACAAATTCACCCTTAATTGTTTTTTTATTATAATCTATAATTGCTTCTTCTATTGTGCCTCTGAATACTTCTTCATAGATTTTGGATATTTCTCTTATTATAGCAATTTTTCTATCTGAGCCAATTGTTTCTTTTATATCAGAAAGGGTTTTTACTATTCTGAAGGGTGATTCATATAAGATTGTGGTTTTAGTATTTTGAGAGATTTCATGTAGTTTTGACTTCCTTCCCTTTTTTCTTGGCAAAAACCCTTCAAAAATAAAACTATCACTTGGTAATCCGCTCATTACTAGTGCAGGTACAAAAGCTGTAGGTCCAGGCAAACAAGTAATTAATATATTATTTTTAATTGCTTCACGAATCAATAAAAAACCAGGATCCGATATACATGGAGTTCCAGCATCTGTTATTAAAGAGACCTTAATACCATTAATTAACATTTGAACGTATTCATCAACTTTTTTATGTTCATTGTTAAGGTGATAACTAATAACTTTTGTTGAAATATTATAGTGTTTTAAAAGTTTTTTAGCATGCCTTGTGTCCTCAGCCAATATTATATCTGAATTTTTAAGTGTTTCTATAGCCCTCAAAGTAATGTCTTCCATGTTACCAATAGGAGTTGGTACAATGTATAGTTGAGGATCATTTGTCATCTTCACTTTCTGGTATTTCAGTAACTAAATCTTTAATAGAATCTATTAATGGAGTTATTTCACTTTTACTGTAGGGCAATTCATCATTTTTTTCTGATGATAAATCAAGTTCTCTTAATATTTCCTTCAATTTTTCAGAATAAAATACCCAATCAGAATTTTGCTTACTTTTTGATAGAAACTTATATATGATTGCTAGTTCAAATATTTCTTTTGCATTCTTATAAATCTCATCCTGATCTGATAAATTTGATTTGTTAATTTTCTCAGCGATCTCTTTTATCTTATTTTCTATATTTTTAAACACTTCTATAAATTATATTAATGAATTTCTTTTTAATAAATTTGACTTATTTTCTAATTTAAATTACAAAATGTTTTTAGAAAACCCTGCATACAACAATGAACAATTTGGGTGGATTGAGGTAATTTGTGGATCAATGTTTTCTGGCAAAACAGAAGAATTAATAAGGAGGATTAAAAGAGCTAAAATAGCTAATCAAAAAGTTAAAATTTTTAAACCTATAATTGATTCAAGAAGTAAGAACTTTATTGAATCTCATGATGACAATAAACTTGAATCAATTGAAGTAAAATCATCATCGGATATTTTAAATAAGTTAAAAAATTGTGATGTAGTAGCTATTGATGAAGCTCAGTTTTTTGATGATGGAATAGTTGATGTATGTAATGAAGTAGCAAATAATGGCATTAGAGTAATTATTGCAGGATTGGATATGGATTATCTTGGTAATCCTTTTGGGCCTATGCCTGACCTTATGGCCATCTCTGAATATGTTACTAAAGTTCATGCAGTATGTAAAAAATCAGGAAATGTTGCTAATTATAGTTATAGAAAAAATAAAAAAAAGGATATTGTTGTAATAGGTGAAAAAGACAAATATGAGCCTTTAAGTAGAGCGGTTTTTTTTAAAAAAATGAAAAAAAATAAATCAAATTGAAAGTAGCTGTAATAGGATCAACTGGGGTTGTAGGAAATGTCATGCTTAATCTTCTTGAAAGCAGGAAATTCCCTTTAAGTGAATTAATACCTGTCGCCTCTGTGAGATCAATAGGTAAGAAAATTCTCTTTAATGATAAACAATACTCTATAGTTTCCATTGAAGATGCTGTAAAAATGAAGCCAGATATTGCATTATTTTCTGCAGGTGGTTCAACATCTTTGGAATGGGCTCCAAAATTCGCTGCAGTTGGAACCAGAGTTATTGATAATTCTTCTGCATGGAGAATGGATTTATCAAAAAAATTAGTTGTTAGTGAAGTAAATTCTGAAGTTTTAACAAAGGATGATTATATTATTGCTAATCCGAATTGTTCAACAATGCAGTTAATGGTAGTTTTAGCTCCTCTTCATAAAGAGTATAAAATTAAACGGTTGGTTATATCAACATATCAATCAGTATCTGGAACTGGTAAAAATGCTATTGATCAGCTGAATGGTGAAAGAAGTGATTCAGACCCACAAAAGATATACCCTTACAGTATTGATCAAAACCTTCTTCCCCATTGTGATGTATTTGAAGAAGGTGGTTATACAAAAGAAGAAAATAAATTAATAAATGAGACTAGGAAAATTCTAAGTGACGATTCTATTCAAATTACATCAACCGCTGTTCGAGTTCCTATTGAAATCTGTCATGGTGAGTCTGTAAATATTGAATTTAAAAATCAATTTGAATTAGAGCAAGTTTTTGAAATTTTAAAAAAGTCTCCTGGTGTTGTTGTCGAGGACGATCCGACAAATAACTTGTATCCTATGCCAATAAACTCAGCTAATAAAGATGAGGTTTTTGTTGGAAGAATTAGGCGAGACTTCAGTATTGAAAAGGGATTGAATATTTGGGTTGTCGCAGACAACCTAAGAAAAGGAGCTGCAACAAACACTATTCAAATAGCTGAGAAGTTAATTGAAATGAAGATTATATAGCTCTTACATTTTAAAAGAATCCATAAATTTAGTGGTATAATTTCCTGAAATGAAATCTGGATGATCCATCATTTTTTGATGGAACGGTATTGTAGTTTTAACACCTTCAATTACAAATTCATCCAAAGCTCTTTTCATTTTATTTATAGCCTCTTCCCTAGTTTGTGCAGTAGTTATAAGTTTTGCAATCATTGAATCATAGAAAGGCGGAATTGAATAGCCGCTATAAACATGTGTGTCAATTCTAACACCATGACCACCAGGAAAATGAAGAGTTAGGATTTTTCCTGGATTTGGCATAAAATCTTTATGAGGATCCTCTGCATTTATTCTACACTCAATTGAGCAAAGCTTTGGAAAGTAGTTTTTACCAGAAATAGGTTCACCGGCTGCAACTAAAATCTGTTCTCTTATCAAATCGTAATCTATTACTTGTTCAGTGATAGGGTGTTCTACTTGTATCCTGGTGTTCATTTCCATAAAATAAAAATTTTTATGCTTATCAACCAGAAACTCAATAGTGCCTGCGCCTTCATACTTTATTGATTCTGCAGCTTTAACTGCAGCTTCACCCATTGCATTTCTTAATGGTTTTGTCATAAAGGGTGAAGGTGTTTCCTCAATTAATTTTTGATGCCTTCTTTGAATTGAGCAATCTCTCTCTGATAAATGACATGCTTTACCATATGAGTCGCCAATAATTTGAATTTCAATATGTCTAGGGTCTTCTATAAATTTTTCTAAATACATGTCGTCATTACCAAAAGCTAATTTTGATTCCTGACGAGCAAGTTCCCATGCAGACAAGAGTTCTTTGGCATCTTTTGCTATTCTCATGCCCTTACCTCCTCCTCCAGCAGTAGCTTTTAACATTACTGGATAACCTATTTCAAGTGCAATATTTTGAGCATCTTCAAGGGTAGGAACAAGACCCTCAGACCCTGGAATGGTAGGTACTCCTGCAGCTTTCATGGTTTCTTTTGCTGAAGATTTATCTCCCATTTTATTAATCATTTCTGGAGAAGCACCAATAAATTTAATTTTATGATCTTCACAAATTTTTGAAAACTTACTATTTTCTGATAAAAATCCATAACCAGGATGAATAGCATCAGCATTTGTAATTTCTGCAGCAGCAATAATATTTGCTGATTTTAAATAGGATTCTGAGCTAGCACTTGGCCCAATACAGACTGCTTCATCTGCAAATCTAACATGAAGACTCTCTTCATCTGCTTTTGAATAAACTGCAACGGTTTTGATACCCATTTCTTTACACGTCCTAATAACACGCATAGCAATTTCTCCTCTGTTAGCAACTAATATTTTATTAAACATCTTTATGAAGGGTCAATAATGAATAATGGTTGATCAAATTCAACAGGGCTTTGATCATCAACTAAAATTTTAACAATTTTACCAGAAAAATCTGATTCAATTTCATTGAATAATTTCATAGCTTCTATGACACATAAAATATCGCCTTTTTCAATACTTTGGCCAACCTCAACAAGAGGTGGTTTATCGGGAGATGATTTTCTATAAAATGTTCCAATTATTGGTGATTTTATGGTCACTTGATTATCATTTTCTAGATTTGGTTCAGGGGTTTCTTGTGAATTAACTTCTTGAATAGCTTGAGTAATTGGTTGATTAGAAGGAATTGTAGCTGGTGTTTGAAAATCATCAACAATTATATGCTTTTGTGAAACAGACTTGGTTTTTATTGTAATTTTAAAGTCATCTCTTTCAATTTTCACCTCTTCCACTCCAGATCTCTGAACGAACTTGATCAAATTTTGTATTTCTTTTATATCCATAAAATAAAATTTAGTTATATGCCCATGTTAAATACGCTGCACCCCATGTTAAACCAGCGCCAAAAGCAGCTAGAATTAATTTATCACCTTCATTTAAGTTTTTTTCATAATCATACATTAACAATGGTATTGTTGCGGCAGTAGTATTTCCATAATTTTCAATGTTCATAAGAACCTTATTTTTATCTAAATTAATCTTTTCTGCGGTAGCATCAATAATTCTTTTATTAGCTTGATGTGGTAATAAATATTTTATCTCTTCAGGTTTAAGTCCATTTCTGATAATAATTTGCTCTGTAGCATTTGCCATTTCAGATACAGCTGATTTAAAAACGGTTTTTCCATCTTGAGCAATAAAATGCCACTTATTTGCAATTGTTTCATTTGATATAGGATAAAGAGACCCTCCTGATTTAATATTTAGCCATTCTGCACCAATGCCGTCAGATCTGAGGTATTCATCTTCCCAGCCGAATCCATTCTTGCTTGGCTCAACTAAAACAGCTCCTGCACCATCTCCAAAAAGAATACTAGTTGACCTATCAGTGTAGTCTACTATTGACGACATCATGTCTGCGCCAATTAGAAGAACTTTTTTATATCTTCCTGATTCAATGTAACTAGTAGCTGAAGACATTCCATATAAAAATCCCGAACATGCCGCGCTTAAATCAAATGCATAAGCATTTTTTGCTTTAATCGCTGAAGCTACAGTAGGAGCAGTTGATGCACAATGAAAATCAGGAGTTATAGTTGAGACAATTACTAAGTCTATTGTTTCAGGGTTTATTTTTTTCTTTGCTATAAGGTCCATTGCAGCATTGATAGCCAAAAAAGAAGTGCCTTTATTTTTTTCCTTTAAAATTCTTCTTTTTTTTATTCCTGTTCTGGCTGTAATCCACTCATCGTTGGTATCAACCATCTTTTCTAAATCTTTATTTGAAATAAAGTCATCTGGAACATAGCCTCCTACAGCAGTAATGGCGGCTTTTATATTTATTTTTTTGTTAGATTTCATACTAACATCAATTGTATCAATTGACAATTAAATTGATAACTAAAGGTCGTTATTATTCTGATTCTAAAGAATCAACTAAAACTTTTCCTCTATAATAAAGCTTCCCCTCATGCCAGTGTGCTCTGTGGTATAAGTGTGACTCACCTGTAGCCTTACATATAGATATTTGCTGTTTCTCAGCTTTAATATGTGTTCTACGTTTATCTCTTCTAGTCTTAGATATTTTACGTTTTGGATGTGCCATTTATAATAAATCTTTTAGTTTGTCCCATCTAGGGTCAGTCTTTTCTGTAAAATTTTTTTTAGGTTTTAATTCTTCAAGCTTTTCAATTATTTCAGACTTTAATGTTCCGCTTTCTATGCCCGGGTGAATTTTTTTATGTGGAACAGCAAGTATAATACTCTCATATATAATATGGGAAACATCAATACTATTTGATCCAGTAGGTAAAAAGAGTACTTTATCATCAGATGACATTGTATCATCTTTAAACTTAATAACAAGAGAGTAATCAGTTTCTAGCTTTAATGTAAACATTTCCATTGAAAGATCACATTGAACCTCAACATCTCCATTAAATCTAAATTTTAAATTTAGTAAAGTTTGTTTTTTCTCTAGCTCAAGAATAGTTGTGATGTTTGCGTCAGCAAAATCATAATAATCAAAATTTTTAAAGAACTTATTTCCTATTTCAAAGTCAAAGAGATGAACACCTTCTTTAAGTCCTGAAAATTTAACCAAATATGGTGAAAGCGATTTCATCACTTAACTATTGAGCGGCAAATTTATAAAAATTTATCAATTTAATGTTAATCTAAGTTGTTTCTTAATTTAAACACTTTGAGACCTAATTTTATTGCATTTGTAAATGAGGTATGATCAGCTATTCCTTTTCCAGCTATGTCAAAGCCTGTTCCATGATCTGGCGAGGTTCTTACAACTGGTAATCCTGCTGTAAAATTTACTCCTTTTCCAAAGGAAATAGTTTTGAATGGTATTAGCCCTTGATCATGGTATGAAGCAATAATACCATCATATTTTTTATAATTTTCATTAGCGAAAAAAGTATCTGCTGAAAATGGACCATTTACTGAACTCGACGTGCCCTTAAAACTATTAATAGCTGGTGTAATTATTGATTGATCTTCATTACCTATTACGCCATTATCTCCTGCATGAGGATTAACTGCCAAAACTGCAATTTTAGGTTTATTTATTTGAAAATCATTTATTAAACATGTTTCTAGTATTTTGATTTTTTGCTCAACAATATCTTTATTAATAGAGCTTGAAACATCTTTTATCGGAATATGATCCGTTAATAAGGCTATTTTAAGTTCTTCCGATATCATTAACATTAATGGGTTAGCACTAAAATAGTGCTTAAGGAAATCTGTATGACCTGTATATTTAAATGAGTTAGAATATGATAAATCCTTGTTTATAGGAGCAGTAACCATAACATCTATCTTGTTGGCTTTTATAGCTTTTGTGGCTTCTTTAAGAGAAAGAATTCCGTGTGCAGATAATTCTTTATTAGATTCTCCAAAAATAAATTGAGAATTAGAAAATACCTCTTTTACGTTTATATGAAAATCCACCAAATTTTCTTCACTATCAATCTTTGTTATTGAAGGAGTATCAATTTGAAAATGTTTTTTTTGTTTCTCAATTAGGTCTTTAGAGGAGTATATTATAAAATTACATTCTTGGAATAGACTAAAATCAGATAGTGATTTTAAGATTATTTCAATCCCAATACCATTTGGATCACCAATAGTTATACCAATATTTATTTTACTTGATTTTACCACTCTTTAATTAATTGCTAATTTTACTAATGTAAAAACAAAGATAATAATGTTCACCGGGATAATTGAATGTGTTGCTACCGTAGTTAAGGTAGAAAAAAATAAAGGAAATTTGGATGTTTCCCTTAAATCAAGAATTACAAATGAACTAAAGATTGATCAAAGTTTATGTCACAACGGTGTCTGTTTAACAATTGTTGATATAGATAATGATATATATACAGTAAATGTAATTTCTGAGAGTATTGAAAGGTCCAATTTTGGTGAGATTATTCCTGGCGATACTATTAATATAGAGAGATCAATGTCAGTTAATTCAAGATTTGATGGTCATATAGTTCAGGGACATGTTGATGAAGTTGCAGTTTGTACTGAGGTTATCGAAACTGATGGAAGTTGGAAATATGTGTTTAAACACTCAAAAAATAATATGACTGTTGAGAAGGGTTCCATAACTATAAATGGAGTTAGCCTAACAGTTGTTGACTCTGACGAAAATTCTTTTTCTGTTGCAATTATACCTTATACTTATAATAATACTAACTTTAATCAAATTAATGTTGGGACTAAGGTTAATCTTGAGTTTGACATAATAGGTAAGTATATATCCAAAATGATAAATAAGACAGACTAATGAAAAATATTCCTCATTTAAACTTAAATGATTTTTTATCTGGTGATTCAAAGACTAAGGATGACTTTATTGAACAACTTGGAAAGGGATTTAGCGAAATAGGTTTTATCGCAATTAAAGGTCATCTTTTAGATGATAGAACTAAAGATGAGTTATATACTGAAGTTAGAAGCTTTTTTAATCTGTCTGATGAAGTCAAGTCAAAGTATATTATTAAGGGTCTAGCTAGTCAAAGAGGATTTACACCATTTGGAAAAGAAAGTGCTAAAGGCAAAAATATAGGAGATCTTAAAGAGTTTTGGCACTTTGGTCAATATGTCAAAGATGAGCCAAAATTAAAAGAGGAATATCCTGATAACGTAATAGTTAATGAGCTAAAAAATTTTAATACTGTAGGACAAACAACTTATGAGCTTTTAGAAGAGACTGGAAAGCATATTCTTAGAGCTATTGCCTGTTATCTTAACCTAGAAGAAACATATTTTGACCAACACATATTCAATGGAAACTCAATCCTGAGAGCAATTCATTACCCTCCGATTACTGAAGAACCAAAAAATGCTGAAAGAGCAGCAGCACATGGTGATATTAATCTAATCACACTTCTTATGGGCGCTCAAGGAAAAGGTTTGCAGGTGTTAAATAATTCTGGGGAATGGATTGACGCTGTAGCAGAAGAAGATGAGGTTATAGTTAACATTGGTGATATGCTTTCAAGGCATACTAACAACAAATTAAAGTCTACAATTCACAGAGTGGTTAATCCCCCTAGAGATCTTTGGAATAGCTCTAGATATTCAATACCCTTCTTCTTACATCCTAGACAAGAGATGTCGCTAAATTGTCTAGATTCATGTATAGACGCAGATAATCCAAAAGGATATGAAGATATTACAGCTGGAGAATTCTTACATGAAAGACTTATTGACTTAGGATTAATTAAGGGTTAGTCTACAAGCTCATCATATATAGCTCTAGATAATTTTGCAAGAAAAGGTATTGCAATTTCATCATACTCATAATTATTGTCATTAATTATTCTGTTTTTATTTGTATAAATAGTTGCTGTTAAAAAAAACTCTATGTCCTCATTATAGTTTTTTATAAATGCATTATCAATAGAAGTACCATAAGCTTGTCCTATTTTATTGTATACTCTAATATTATTATCATTAATTAAAGTGTCATCACCATGAATAAAAAATTTATTGTAGGTCTCAAAATATTTTTGATCATCCATATATTTTTGACCTAGATCTTCATAAGTAAATCTGCTCATCCAATATCTTAGAAAATCATAATCCTCAACATATAGATTAAAACTGTTTTCGGGATCAAAAATCTCAGGATAAAAAATATATTTTAAAAGATTATGCATATCTAGAAGAGATGACCTGTTTTTTTCAGAAAAATTAATAGGGCCCTTAATAATTTCTCCATTTCTAAATGTGTTATCCCCTTTATCAATATCCTTAAGATTATCTCTAGCTTTTACAATAATTTGATTATCATTATTTGATATTATATTGTTATTCATATCCGAAATTGTCCATGTACTTTTTACAAAAGGATCAGGATTAAATTTATGGTTTAGATAAGTATTATTAAACCCTGCTTTTTTTATTTCTTCATTGAAATAATTATAGCCAATGAAATCTATTAGAACATTAGAAGCAGAATTATCACTTACTAAAAAAACATCAGCAATTAAATTTTGAAATGATGTAATGCTATCTGTTTTAATAGAATTGTTTTCTGTATATAATTTAATTTTTGACTTTAAATCTATATTGTAGCCTTCTGATCTAAGTTCATTGATTTTTTTTAAGGATAGAGTAACAATAGGTAATTTAATTGTGCTTGCAGGATAAAAATATTGATCTTCATCTAGTTGATATTGAAAGTCTTTAAAAACTTTTTCACCCTTATTATTATTGATTGTGGTAAGTAAAATTTGAATTTGATAATCTTCATTTTCATTAGCTACTTTATTTAAAAACTGATTACTATTAAATGAGGACTTAATTGGATTACTATGAAAGCTACATGAGCAAATCAGTAATAATGTTAATGGAAGTAACTTTTTCATCTATTCAAAAATAAAAAAACCCCTCTGATGAGGGGTTTAATTATTAATTAAATCATAAGTTATTCAGTTGGTCTAACTGAAATGCCGAGCCACAAAGGAATACTCTGCTTATGTTCCCTCATTTTAATAACTTCCTGAAGCTGTCTTGGAATGTTTCCAGTTGAAACTCTTGATAACATGATATCAGACATTTTTTCATAAAAGTCTACAGTCATATAATTATGATGAATTTCTTCCCCATAATTGTCTATTCTCTTTAATAGTCCCCAACCAAGTCGTCCTCCTAAATCACCTGAATTTAGTGAGTTTTCCATCTGCTCATATTTAGCATCATTCATGAGATCTGTTTTCATTGAATTTATAACAGCAGCAGCAGGTACAGTAGGGGTTTCTCCTTCATTTCCTGCAAAGTTTAGGCCTTTGTTAACATATACTCTGGTCCAAACAATCTTTCTAGCTGCAGCATTCTTTTGATTAAATAACTCAATATCCATCTCTGAATAATCAGGTCTAATTCTTTGAATCCCACCACCAGCATTTAGACTATCAGGGTGCGTTGCAGTTGTAACAATTAATAGATTCCATTCAGATTCTGGTGTAGCATTTGCTCTCCACCATGTATCCCAGCCTGTTATTGTGCCTTCATCTGCTCTTTTTTGAGCTAGTTCTTTCCATTTTTGATTAAGTATTTGATTGTATTGTTCTCCTGGAACTGTTTTTACAAAGTCAAATCTTACAAATTGTCCATTTCCTTGTGCATTTGTATAACCAAATACAAAAAGAGTTAATATTAAAAATAATTTTTTCATAATTGTTGTTTTAAATATTTAAGTTATTCTCTATTTGGACCTGCAAGGTTAAATTTTCCTGTCTGGGTATTCACATTTCCTACATGCCTATACATGGTGTCAACATGTGTTCCTCCTACATTTGTCCAAAAAGTTCTTCTTGCATCTGCATCTCCTTGTATACTAAATGATTGTGCATAAGTTGGCATATCTACATATAGACTCCAAACCTGAAGATCAGAACCTGAACCAGATAAATGAGTTGAAAATCCTCCTGATCCAAGAACACCTGCTTCCATTTGTGGCTGAGTAACCCAAGTGTTAAATGCAGCTCCTGCTTCATTAGTATTTCCAGTAGTAGAATAGTCTCCCATTAATAATAAAAACCTAGTATCCCAGTCCCAATTTTCAGAAAAAAGAACATTGGCTTGATAGTCAACATTTCTAATTTCATCAGTATGTCCATTCCAGAAAGGCAGGTACTCAGAGACCATTTTCTCGAAATTCTCTTTATCCTCCCCTTCAAGAGATTCCCATGTTTTACGAACAGCTTGAAGTCTTACATCCTTGTATACATCTTCCACTGTTCCGTAATTAGACCAAATCATTACACCTGGTCCAGCTCCTTGAAAATGAGTGAAAACAAATTCGTTCATAACACCTTCTCTGTTTTGAAAAGTCATGTCAGTTATTTTATCATGTAAATTGATAAAAGTTGAAATTTCCTGAGTAGGAATATCTAAGTAAGTAAGATTATATACCCCTTGACTTGAAAGAGATATTGTAAAGGCAAGTGCCAAAATTGAGTTAATAATTCTCATAATTAAAAGTATTAGTTAATAAAATTATTCTGATTTAGCTCTTACAAATTTACCATTTACGATATGGCCTTGATGGATATAGATTTGATCTTCATGATCGCCTTCAACTAAACTCCAAAACTTTTGTCTAGCTTCTGCAGATCCTGAAGTTGCATTTTCAAGACCTGTAGCAAAATCATGCATACTTTTATAACCATTAGCTACCATAACGTCAGATCCTGAACCTGTTAGGTGAAAACTAAAGTTTCCTGCCATAGAAATACCAGCTTCTACAGATGGTTTTGTAACCCAATCATGATAAGCTTGTCCCATTTCACCTTGATTTCCTGAGGTATTGTATTTTCCTATAACAAGAATAAAATAAGTGTCCCAAGCTCCAGATTCTGCTAATTCAGAATTAACAATATGATTGTTTTCCCAATCAATTGTTCTCATTTCATCAGTATGCCCATTCCAGAATGATTGATATTCTTGAACAATTGCTCCCATTTCTTTTCTCTCTTCTTCATCTGCAGCTTGCCATTTTTCCCCTATGTGAACCCAAGGGTCATCATTAATTGCATCATTTGCATTAGCATAATTATCCTGAACCACTATAGTTGGTCCAGAACCATAGTAATGGCTAAAAACCCACTGACCTTGAAGAGTTCTTTTTTCTCCAAGAGCCATATTAGTTACTTGTTCGTGTAATTCCATGAATCTTCCTATTTTTTGAATAGGAACATCTAAGTATGATAGGTTCATTACAGTTTCTGCCTGAGCTGAAACAGATAATGTTATAAATATTGCACAAAGTGCTTTTAAAATTTTCATAGTTAATTGATTTTAATGTTGATTTATTAAATTTAAATAAAAATAATAGATTATTAAATTTAATGTTATGAAAAGAAGATCGCTTATAAAATCAATTGGCGCAGCTGCTCTAGGGGTGCCTTTAACAGGATGCTCTAGTTTATCAAGTAATTCAACATCTTCAAATAAAATAAAGCATAATCCAATTGGTGTGTCTACCTACTCGTTTTGGCAATTTAATGGAAGAGAAACTCCTATTGAATACTGTATTGAGAAGGCTTCAGAATTTGGTTTTGATGGGGTTGAATTGTTATTAATTCAAATGGAATCTGAAGAAAATAGCTATTTACAAAAAATTAAAAAAAGAGCTTTTGATGCTGGTTTGGATATTATGGGGCTTTCAACTCATCAAAGTTTTGTAAGCCCAGATCCCTTAAAAAGGAAGGAAAATATAGAATTAACGAAGCATCAAATTGAAATTGCACACTCACTTGGTATACCAACAATAAGAATTAATACCGGAAGATGGGGAACCACAAAACCCATTGGAGATAAATCAGAATTTGATGTATTAATGGATAATAAAGGTGTAGAAAGTGTAATTGAGGGGTATACTGAGGATGACGGTTTTAAATGGGTTATAGACTCTATTGCAGAATGTATCCCAACAGCAGAAAAAAACGGTGTAGTACTAGGGCTGGAAAATCACTGGGGTTTAGGATTAACATCAAAGGGGGTTATGAAAATTGTAAATGCTATTAATTCACCCTGGCTTAGCGTCACTTTAGATACAGGTAATTTTTTTGATAATAGAGAAGTGCAATTGAAAGAGCTCGCACCGCATACATGTTTAATTCAAGCTAAAACATATTATGGAGGAGCAAAATGGCCTGCTTTTAATGAAATAAACATGGACTACCCTGCTATTGGTGAATTAATGAGAAACAACAATTATAAGGGGTATATTTCTTTAGAATTTGAAGGAAATGCAGATGCGAATATAGCTATTCCACAAAGCTTAGAACTTTTAAGAAAATCTTTCTACTATTACCTTTAATATTAAATAGTTACATTTGGGAAAAACCGTTTAGCATGCAAGAGAATCCAATACCTATCTACTTACTAGAATTTATGTCTCAAGAGTGGATAACTTGGTCTCTATTCTCATTAGTTTTTATAGCTACTCCTCTTTTAATTGCTCGATTTTTAAATAAAAGTCAAAAAAAAATGGTCTCTTATGTGATGGGTGGGTTATTAATTATTGATTTTATTGCTGAGAATGTAGGCTATGCTTTATCTGGAACATGGGATATTCAGTATAATTTACCTTTACAACTTTGTGGAATATCATCTTTAATATGTTGTTTTCTTCCATTTATTAAAAACAAAGAAAAGCTCTTTCGATTTGTTTATTATACAGGAATAATTGGAGGTATAATGGCAATATTAACTCCTCAAATGAATTACTTTGATGGAACTTTAAGGTATTTTTTAAATTATTATGTTTCTCATAGCCTTATTATAGCCTTACCTATTTTTATGTTTTTACATCTTGATATGAAGCTTCCAAGACTATCTTGGTTTAGGCTTTGGATACATCTTAATATTCTAATGGCAATTATAATGCCTATCAATTTTTTATTAGGATCCAACTACATGTATGTGAATAGTCCTCCAGAAGTAGACAATCCTCTTGTAATAGGAGAATGGCCTTATTATATTTTTGTGTGGGAAATTTTAATAATTATAATAGCGTATCTAGTTTATTCAATTAGTAGAAGAAAATTAATTCTTTAGCATAGGTGAAAATTTTATTTCTTGTTTTATTTATATTATCAAATAATCTAAATGATAATTGCTCTACATTTTATCTTATTCGTCATGCAGAAAAAATAAGAGTTGATAGTTCTGATAGAGATCCTGATTTAAATGAAAAAGGTAAAGAAAGAGCTTTAAGATGGTCAGAGTATTTTTCAAATATCAAGCTTTCAAAAATCTATTCAACTAATTATAAAAGGACAATTAATACAGTTCAACCATTAGCTAGTGAAAAAAAATTAGAAATAAAATTGTATGTGCCGTCTGAAATAGAATATGAAGAGTTTATGTCAAATAACAAGGGAGAATCAGTTTTAATAGCTGGCCATAGCAATACGACTCCTTTCTTTGCTAATGCTCTTATTGGTGAAGATGTATATAGTCAAATAGATGACTTTAACAATTCTAATCTTTATATTGTCAATATTTGTAATAATGAATTAAATCATAGATTAATAAAAGTTGAATAATGCAAAGTCCTATTAAAGTATTTAGTGAGTGGGTTGAAAGTGGAAAAGATGAGGGAATGGAAAAGAATCATTCAAGCTCAGTTGAAAATATGATTAACTTTTCTACTAGAGATTTAGATTCGTTCTCATTTATAGATGCTGGGTGTGGCAATGGATGGGTTGTTAGAAATATTTCAAATTATTCAAATTGCACAAGAGCTATTGGTGTTGATGGATCTTTAAATATGATTGAAAAAGCAAAAAAACTTGATTCCAAAAATCAATACTACTGTAAAGATCTACTTAAATGGTCTCCTGATGATAAAGTCGATGTTGTTCACTCTATGGAGGTGTTTTATTATTTTGAGAATCCAGACCACTTGTTTAAACATATCTATTCTAATTGGATAAAAGAAGGTGGAAGATTAATAATGGGAATAGATCATTACGAAGAAAATAAACCCTCGCATACATGGAAACAAGATTGTTGTGTAACAATTATGAAACTTTTTTCTGAAAATAAATGGAAATCTATGTTTGAAGAAGCTGGATTCAAAAAAATTGAATCATGGTGTCATGGAAAAGATGGTGATTGGAATGGAACTCTAATAGTTACTGGGATTCGCTAAGTTGAGATTTAAAAATTGCAAGTTGTTCTTCTAGCTTAGCATTAAGAGCTTTGTCTAAAACTCCATCATTAATTGAGAAGTTTTCATTAAAACTAGGTAAACAAAAATTTGGTATTTCAAATTTACTCTGTAGTGAAAATCTTTTCAAAGCCGCACTCATTACAGATTTCCCTCCTCTTAAGCCATTAGATGCTGAAAGAAGAAGAATAGGTTTATAGTTCCATACAATTTCTTCAATTACAGATATCCAATCATAAATGTTTTTAAATGCTGCAGTGTATGATCCATTATGTTCTGCAAGTGATATTACTATTCCGTCTGAATCTTTGATAAGGTTTTTAAATTCATATGCTTTTTCAGGAATACCATCAACTATTTTTCTATCATCACTATAAATTGGCATTTCATAGTCATTTAAATCAATAAGAATTACCCCTTGAGGAGCTATTTTATTTGCTACAAAAGAGGCAAGTTTCTTGTTTATTGAGTTATTTGATGAGGAAGCGCCAAAAGCTAAAATTTTACTCATTATTTATTTCTATGGGACCCATCACAGAACCCATCTGGATCTTTCGTGTATCCACATCCACATTTTGGTCTTTCGGAACTCATGTTATGAGGTTGTTAAGTTAATAGATAATTCTATATCGTCATATATAAGTTTATCTCCAAGATTTTCAAAAAATGATCCTGACCTAAACCTTACATCATACTTTGACCTATCAAATACAAGGTTTGCAGACCAACCATTCTCAGATCTAACCATCTCAAAGTCTACTGGATGAGTAAACCCTTTGATAGATAAATTTCCCGATACGTTCCATTTACCATCTGAAATTAATTCAGAACTGTTAATTGATATAGCTGCTGAAGGATGAGATTCTACAGAAAAAAAGTCGTCTGATTTTAAATGACCTTCTAACTTTTCTTTACTATCTCCTTCCATGTCTTGATTATTTATTGAAGTCATATCAACAATAAATTCTCCATTTACAATTAAACCATTAGAAATCTCAAAGTTACCAGAAACAAAATCTAATGTTCCATAGTGAGAACTTGTCGATACTTCTCTACCAGTCCAAATAATTTGGCTCTGACTAGTATCTATGTTATAAATATTATCAGCAGTTGCAACACCTTGTGCTTGCTGTATATTAGATTGATTTGGATTCGTATTGCAAGAAGCTAATACTATTAAAATTAATAAAGTAAATAATTTTCTCATTTTTTTAAAATTTACGCAAAACTAGAAAAATGAAAACTCACATAGTATAATCATTAAGGTTTTAATTATTATTTAACATCTTTCTTTAACTAAAGGCTTAAGCACTAATTATATCTTAAAATATTAAGGGTTATAAAAAGTAAAGTTAACTTAACAAATATAATGTAAAGTAAGTTTTACAAAAGTGATTTTATATTTTGTAAAGTTTGCTTGACATAGTTTGTTTTGAGTAATTTGTAAAGTTTATTTTACAAAGAAGTATTATATTTGTAAGGTTTATTTTACAAATGCTAGTTAATCGAGTAAAAGATTATAGAAAAGGTAGAGGTTTAACACAGGAAGAATTAGCTTCAATGATTGGTGTTAGTAGGCAGACTATTATTTCAATAGAAAAAAACAAATTCATTCCAGGTCTTGAGGTAGCGCTTAAGATTTCTTCTTCACTTGAAATCAGTATTGATAAACTTTTTTATTTTGTTTAGGTCGTGGATGTAGATGCAGTTATAATATGGGTTGACGGAGAAGACGAGAAATTTATTTTAAGAAAAAATAAGTTTGTTGAAGGAAAAAACAAATTTGAGTCAACAAATAAGACAAGGTTTAATCAGGTAAATGAAATTAGCATAGTTGTAAGATCTATTTTTAAGTTTGCATCTTTCGTTAGGAACATTTACATTGTAACTGATCAACAAACTCCAGAAATATTCAGACAAAGTAAGTCTTGGTCACCTTTTTATAAAGATCGAATTTTTATAGTAGATCATAAAGAAATTTTTTCTGGTCACTTAAGCGTTTTGCCAACATTTAATGCGAGTACCATTGAAACAATGCTTCAAAACATAGTAGGTTTATCAGAACACTTTATATATTTTAATGATGACATGTTTTTAATTAAGCCAACAAAAAAAGATGATTGGTTTGATAATGGAAAGCCTATAGTAAGGGGGAGGTGGAAAACACAGCCTAATAAGCTATGGTATAAAAGAATAAGGAATTTCTTTTTTCCAAATAAACTTGAGAGCTGGGGGTTTGATAGAGCTCAGGCAATAAGTGCAAAGATAGCTGGGTTTGAAAAAAGATATTTCAAAACATACCACACCCCAAGAGCACTAAATAAATTGGTTTTGAAAGATTATTTCAATAAAAATAAATCTTTGTTAAGTGAACAAATAATATTTAGGTTTAGACACCATAGTCAATATCTGTGTTACTCTTTAATTTGGCACTACTCAATTAAAAAAAATCTTGTGGTAACCTCAAATAAAACAATGTTAGAAGAAATAAATGTTAAAGCAGATACAAGTAATTTTAAGGTGATTAATAAAGTTAAACGTGCCATAAAAGATAAAGATATATTGTTTCTGAATATCCAAAGTATGGACTTACTAAAACCACAGACAATTAAAAAGATTAATGCCATATTAGATGATATAATCGGAATCAACTTATCTGATCTGGATTAAGGTAATTATTATTAAAAGCTAAATACTTTTAATGATTGAAACTGTTTTTTCAATCTCTTCCTTTGTATTATAAATAGAAACCCCAAGCCTTGTTACACCACCTCTGTGCTCAAGCTGAAGTTTTTGAATTGCTTTCAAAGCATAGAAGTGTCCATTCCAAGCACAAATATTTTCTGAGGCAAGGGCTTTACAAACCTCTTTTGGTGATAAATCAGAGTGAATAAATGATACTGTTGGTGTTCTTTTAGTTTCCAAAAAATCTTTGCCAACAACATTTACTTTGTCTAAATTGTTTATCGAATCATAAAGCTGTTTGGCAAGCTCGAATTCATGACTGCTTATTTTTGAAAATGCATTTATTAATTTGCCCCTATATGAACTACCCTCTCCAATATTAGCAATAAAGTCAATTGCGGCAGATACTCCCGCACAAGCAGCGTGATTCAGTGTGCCCGTCTCAATTATATATGGCGCCTTCTGATCTTGAACCACCAAACGATCAGTTTCTAGTTGTTCTAACAACCCTGGTTTAGAATATAAAAAGCCAACATGTGGGCCATAAAACTTATATGCAGAACATAGGAGAAAATCACACCCAAGCTCTTTTACATTAATTGAGAAATGAGGAGCATAGTGAACTGCGTCAAGCAGGAATAAGCAGTTTTCTGGAAGAAAAGACTTAACCAATTTAAAATCATTCAACGTTCCAAGAGCGTTTGATGACATCCCCATGCATACCATAACTGTTTTATCATTAATTTTATTTCTAAAATCTTCATAATCAAGTTCTCCGTTTTGAAGTAAGCATACCTCAATCAGTTTAACACCTACTTCCTCAAGAACTCTCCAAGGGCCCCTATTAGCCTCATGATCTAATTCAGTTATAATAACTTCATCTCCTGAATTAAATTTTTTAGTTAAAGCTCTAGCAAGACTATAATTTAAAGATGTCATGTTTTGACCAATTGAAATTGTATCTGGACTGTCTGATCCAAGAAATTCAGACATTTTTAGCCTTAAATCATCCATAACTTTATCAGTCTCTTGGCTGGTTATAAACTCACCATGAGTGTTAGCATTAGATTTAATGTAATATTGTGAAATGGCTTCAATTACTTGAATTGGAACTTGTGTTCCCCCAGGACCATCTAGGTAAATTATCTGATTGTTATTATGATCAACTCTTCCAATAGAAGGGAAAAAGTCTCTTATTTGTGAGGAATTAATCATCTATGTTTATTATTATTGCTCAAGCTTCCAGAAGGCAATACCGCCAGCCTGTTTTCCTATATTAACAGAACTAACAATTTTTGACTTTTTAATATCTATTACATCTACAAGGCCTGGCTCTCCTCCTTTTCCCTCAACAGACACAAAAGCATATTTACTGTCCGGAGATATAACGACTCCATGTGAGACGCTGGAAGTGTTTGAAATCAAAGATTTTCTTTTCTTACCAAGCTCCCAAATTGCAGTTTTTCCTTCACCCTTTAATGTTGCAATCAAATATTTTCCATTTGGAGAAACATCAACATTATACGGCCCTTTCCCAGTATCAATTCTGTTTGTGATGCTCCAATAATTAATGTCAACCTCAATGATTTCATTGGATCCGTTGCCTGCAATATAAAGTTTTTTTCCATTTGGATGAGGCATAACCCATGTTGGCTTAATTATAGAATGATGCATCATGCCTTGATGATTCATTTTTTTTTTGTCCAAACTCAAAACTCTATTAACCTCGAGAGTCAAAGCATCAATTTCAAATAGTTCGCCAGACATCATAGCTACAGAATACTGATGTCTTCCGCTAGGAGATAATCTGGATCCATGAGGCATAATACCTGTCTGAATTTTTTTAATTTCAGTCATACTTTCAGGATCAACCACTGAAACTGAGCTAGGCTTCATCTCTCCATGCAAATTAAAATTAACACAATATAGAAGCCCTGTAAGTTCTGAAATCTGCATTGAAGCAGGAAATAATCCTAATAATGTTTTATCAACTAGCTTATTAGTTTTAGTTGAGTATTTAAGAAGTGATCCATAAGGATTACCATGTGCAAGAGAGAGATACCAATATTCACCAGTTGGGTCAACTGTAAGACCATGAGGCCCTTCAATTTCTGTTTTCATCATACCTACTGGAATTCTTTCAAGCTCTTCTGCCTGATTACCATCAAACTTGATTAAAGAGACAGTGTCATCTGACTCAGCTGCAACATAAAAATAATAGTTCTGTGCTGAGCAAAATGAAAAAGAAAGTATTGTAAGCAGAAGTACTTTTTTCATTAATCAATTATAGGAGTTCTATTAATATACTGGTTTGCTTTAGAATTGTCCGGCTTTAGCTCAGAAACTTTTGATGATCCTAGACCTGTGTTCCAGTCTGAATAGAAAACATGCCCTTTATACAATTGTGCCCCCCATGACATAGTGGCATTTGGAATGTAACCATTAGGAGATCCGGTCATTATATAGCCAATCTCTCTTCCTTGTCTGTAGAGATCTCCTAAAAGCTCTCCACTAATATCTACTATTCTTACTCCTCCTCCATACATCGCAACATATAGAATATCATCCTCAATCCAGTAATTATGTGAACCTTGCCCAGGTAGTTCATATTTTGCAACTTCAACTGGATTGTCTAAATCAGAGAAGTCAACAAAATGAAGAAACCCTGCAGTAATATTTGGATTATTCTCATCTACTCCGTCAGGAAAAATTTCATCTCCTAAAACAGTGTAAAACTTGCCTGTTGATTTGCTTTTAAATGGAAAAGTTGCATGATGAGCACCGGAAGCATAATCATAATTTGCAAAAGCAACTGGATTAGATGGCGACCCTCCCGCAATTCCATTTCCTACATCTACAAGATAGACTCCATCCCTCCAATTTGAAGAGTATGCAATTCCATCTTCAATCCAAACATCATGTATTGATTGGCCTTCTTTGCCTATTTCAAACATTCCAACTTCAACTGGATTTTTAGGATCCTCTATATTAATTACATAGTAACGCTGACTTCCACTGAGCGCATAAACATGATTGTTATCAATAAACACATTATGTACACCGCCTGTTAAATTTTTTGTATACTCTGATAAAATTTTTACGTCAAATGGATTTGTTACATCTAAAATTATAATTCCGTTTTTTCTATCAGAAGCTCCTTCTCTACTTATTACAGAAATTCTTCCATCCTTTGAAACTTTTACATCATTAACAGTTCTAGCATCCACCTTAACACTATCTATTTTTTTAATATTTCCTGGGTCAGTAACATCCCAAAAAAATGAAGTTCCATCTGCTCCCCATGTTCCTGTTACTGCATAATCTCTTCCATCCACACCTTCAAAAACCCAAAAATCAGAAGTATGCTTATCAGACACAATTCCTTGACCCACTTTTACTACCTCTCTCTCGATTCCCCTTCCTACAACTTTCAGCGGGCGAGAAGTTGACTTTGTGCCAAGACTTACAGTAATCATATAATCACCTATTACTTCTGCAACAAACCTTCCATCATTCATGATTAATCCTGAGGCATTATCTGATTTATCAATTGCTTTACCATAAAATGTGTATGTAAATGGCAGCCCAACTAACTTATTACCTTGATTGTCATATGCTAAAGCATCATATTTTACTACATCACCTGTTCTAGCTACATCTAGACTAGCCTTAAGCTCAAGCTTTTCAATCGGATTAGATAAAACGTCTATTTCAACAGATGAAGATATACCATCGAAAGATGCCTCTAAAACTGCTTTACCTGGTGAAACAGCCTTAACATTGTTAAACGCATCTATCTCAATATTATTTGAATTACTACTTAACTGTAAAAATTCGTTTTTTCTTGAAAAACCCATCTCATCAACAATTTCAAACTCAAGGGGAATAAATGAACTTTCATACACAACAAGTGAAGATAGTTTTATATTAATTTCCTTAGCTTTTGGATAATCAACTTGAACTGGAAAAGTTCTACTAAGTCTCTGCCCTTCTTGTCCTATACAAAGCGCAACTATTTCATGGGTTCCAGGCTCATTTGCCCTGATTGTACCTTCAGACCTATTAACCGTAATTGCTTTAGCTGTGCTAAAAACACCTTTTTTATTGTAATAAATGACCGCTTGACATAAGGTTTTTTCTCCATTTAAAGTTTCAGCATAAGATGTTGGGGCAAAAGTTTCTCCAACTTTCATGTTTAAGCCTTCAAGATTTGAGATTACAATTAGCTCTTGTGAGTTAAGATTAAAAGATGCTAGTGCAAATAGAATAAATAGTAATTTTTTCATAAGAATAATTTTAAAGAATCTTAAATATAAAAAATTAATCAATGAAAAAAGGCCCAGAATTTAATAACGATCTAGGCCTTTATACAAAACAATCAATTAACTATTAACAAATAAAACTTATTTGTAGTACCATTTAGATCTGTTTTTTATCAAGAAGTTTAAAAAATATCTGCATTCATGACTTTTGTCCATACTTTTGAAAAGTCATTTACAAATTTTTCTTTATTGTCGTCCTGAGCATAAAGCTCGGCATAAGATCTTAATATTGAATTTGATCCAAATACTAAATCAACAGATGAAGCTGTCCATTTAAGCTCTCCAGACTGTCTGTCCTTCAACTCATACTTGTTTTCCTCAATAATATTCCATGTGTTATTCATGTCGGTAAGGTTTACAAAGAAATCATTAGTTAAAGCGCCTTCTTTGTCTGTAAAAACACCTGTTTTATTGTTTAAATGATTGGCGCCAAGAACTCTCATGCCTCCAATCAGAACAGTCATTTCAGGAGCTGTTAGGCCAAGAAGCTGAGCTTGATCTAACATTAATTCTTCAGGACTGGACTTAGATTTTCCGCTGTACCAGTTTCTAAATGCATCAGCCACTGGCTCAAGATGAGAAAATGAATTAACATCTGTCATTTCTTGTGAGGCGTCTCCCCTTCCTTTTACTAGCGGTATTTTTACACTATATCCTGCTGATTTTGCAGCTTCTTCTATTGCTAGATTACCAGCTATAACAATAATATCAGCTAAACTTACTCCTGTTTCCGAAGCAATTGTTTTTAAAACTGATAAAGTTTTAGAAAGTCTGTCAGGCTCATTCGCGCTCCAATCTTTTTGTGGTGATAGAGATATTCTTGCTCCATTGGCTCCCCCTCTTAAATCTGAAGTTCTAAAAGTTTTAGCACTATCCCAAGCTATTGTTACTCTATCGGAAATTGATAATCCAGAGCTCGAAATTTTTGCCTTGATATCATTTTCATCATAGTTTTTGTTTCCAGATGGAACTGGATCCTGCCAAATTAAATCTTCTTTAGGGTAATTTGGACCAATGTACCTAGTCTTAGGCCCCATATCTCTGTGTGTAAGCTTAAACCATGCTCTTGCAAATGTGTCTGAAAAATATTCTTGATCGTCTTTAAATTTTAGACAAATTTCCCTGTAAATAGGGTCCATTTTCATTGCCATATCTGCATCAGTCATAATTGGATTCTTTCTAATTGACGGGTTAGCAGCATCAATTGGTTTATTCTCTTCCAAAATATTTACAGGTTCCCATTGCCATGCTCCAGCTGGACTTTTTTGTAGTTCCCACTCATGATTAAACAACATTTCAAAGTAACCATTATCCCATTTGGTAGGATTTGTAGTCCAAGCTCCTTCCAGACCACTTGTTACTGGACCTTTTTCCTCGAGTGTTGGATTTATCCATCCAAATCCTTGGTCCTCAATATTTGCTCCTTCCGGCTCTCTACCAAGTTTGGAAGCGTCACCATTTCCGTGAGCCTTACCTACTGTGTGTCCTCCAGCTGTTAACGCAGCAGTCTCTTCATCATTCATAGCCATTCTTGCAAAAGTTTCTCTTACATGTAATGCTGTTTTCATTGGGTCTGGTTTTCCATTAACTCCCTCTGGATTAACATATATTAGCCCCATATGAGTAGCTCCTAATGGAGTTTCTAATGTAGATGTGTCTTCTAGGTCTGCATATCTGCTTTCACTTGGAGCCATAATTTCCGCTTCAGAGCCCCAGTATATATCAATTTCAGGGTGCCAGATATCTGGTCTCCCATAAGAAAATCCAAATGTTTTCAGACCCATACTTTCATAAGCAATATTTCCTGCTAGAATAAATAAATCTGCCCAGCTTATTTTATTACCATATTTCTTTTTTATAGGCCACATTAATCTTCTTGCTTTATCTAAGTTTCCATTATCAGGCCATGAATTTAAAGGAGCAAATCTTAAATTTCCTGTTCCTGCTCCACCTCTACCGTCAGCAACTCTATATGTCCCAGCTGCATGCCAGGCCATCCTAATCATTAGCCCTCCATAATGTCCCCAGTCTGCAGGCCACCATGACTGTGGGGTTGTCATTAGGTCATGCATGTCTTTTTCAAGAGCTTGAAAATCTAATGACTTTACCTCATCTCTATAATTGAAGTCTTTGATGTAAGGATTTGTTTTTTCATCATGTTGATGTAGAATATCTAAATTTAGTCTTTTGGGCCACCATTTTAAAGGTGAAGTGTCAGGGGTTGTTGAACTTCCATGAATAAAAGGACATTTACCTGATGTTTGTTCTTTAAAAGATGCGTTGTTTCCTAAATTTTCCATAGTCATTAATTTTTTTCTAAATTAAAACTTTTTATTATTTAATACGCCTCCTTTTGTTTCTTAATAATAATTTCTTAATTTCTATAGCAATAACTTATAGTTTAAAGCATTAATTTTGGGATAAAACATTTATGAAAAAATTCAAAACACTTTTTATTATTGCTCTGATAATAGACCTTATAGCCTCTTTACCCATTGTATTAATTAAATTAATGCCTGAGATGGCTGATGAAATGCTGTTTAGTCAATTTCCTGGCATTAACGATCCTGGTAAAGAAGCTCTGATGACTGTATTTGATGTGTTTGGTGTTATTTCTGCATCGATGATAGTTGCAGTTGCGGTAGCAACAACAATCAAAGAAAAGGCAACTGCTAAAAAGGCTGCGCTTATATTATTTATTTTTCATGTCGGATGGGTCCTTATGGACTGGATAAACTTTCTAGTTGGTAAAGGTGGACCTCCACTAGCTGTTTTATTATTAAGCTCTGTTGCTGCATTAGCTCTAGGATATGCGTGGAAAAAAGGGGAGATTTAATTAAAAAATATATTAGTACTTTATTGATAAACAATGGCAAATAAATATGTAGATATTTCATCTGTAAAATTTTTCATGAATCATGTTCAAGATTTGAACTTTGTTCTAAGTAAAGAAAGATTTTCAGAACACAATCTTGATTCTGTGAACATGTTTATTGACTCTATAAAACAATTTGCTGACAGGGAGTTGTTTCCATATTTCAAAGAGATGGACGAAAATCCAGCTCATTATAGAGATGGCTCAATTCATGTTCACAAACAGGTTGAAAAAATGATGAAAGAAGGTGGAGCAATGGGTTTGATTGCTGCTCCATTCGATTATGTTGATGGAGGGCTTCAATTGCCTCTTTTAGCTCACACTGCTGCTAATTATATTTTAGAAGCTGCAAATAATCATTTGCCTGGCTACGCTAATCTTACTACAGGAGCTGCAGAATTAATAATTGAGTTTGCTAGTAAAGAGTTAAAAGAAAAATATACCCCAAAAATGCTTACTGGAGATTGGGGAGGGACTATGTGTTTAACCGAGCCACAAGCTGGCAGTTCATTGTCTGATATTGTAACAAAGGCTGTTCCTTGTAATGAAGGCCATTATAAGATTAGTGGACAAAAGATTTTTATCTCTGGTGGAGATCATCAATATGCTGAAAATATAGTTCACTTATTATTAGCTAGAATTGAAGGCGCTCCTGCAGGAACAAAAGGAATCTCATTGTTTGTGGTACCGAAAATGAGAGTCGCTGAAAATGGAAAGCTTTTGACAAATGACGTAACTACAGTTGCTGATTTTGAAAAAATGGGACAAAAAGGTTACTGTACTACTCACCTTGGCTTTGGAGACCAAGATGATTGTCACGGATATCTTGTTGGAGAAAAAAACAAAGGACTTCATTATATGTTTTTAATGATGAATGGGGCTAGAATTGCTGTTGGAAGAGGTGCGTCAGCAATCGCTTCTGGAGCATACTACGCTTCTTTAGAGTATGCGAATGAACGTCCCCAAGGACGAAAACTGTCTTCAGATGGAAAAAAAGATTTAAATGAAAAACAAAGCTTAATAATTGAACACCCTGATGTAAGAAGGATGCTTCTGCTTCAAAAAGCAATGGTTGAAGGTTCAATGAATTTGATATTTAAAGCTTCAAAGTATTTTGATCTTCAACATAACAGTGAAGATGAAGAGGAAAGGCAAAAATATCACACATTACTTGAAGTAATTATTCCTGTAGTTAAAACCTATCCTTCAGAGGCGGGGATCTATTCAATTAACAACGGCCTTCAGGTATTGGGTGGATACGGGTACTGTTCAGACTTTATTCTTCAGCAATATTATCGTGACATAAGAATTTCCTCAATATATGAGGGCACAACTGGTATACAATCTCAAGATCTTCTTGGAAGAAAAATGATGCTTAATAATGGTGAAGGTGCAAAGCTTTTAATGGGAGAAATAAAAAAGACCATTGTTGAAGCGTCGAAGGATAATGACCTAAAGGAGTGGGCTTCTAGTTTAGATAAAAAATTAGAAGAAACTCAAAAAATATTATTTCATCTTATTCCATATGCTTCTAAAGGAGACTATGAAAAGTTTTTAGCCGACGCATCAATCTTTATGGAGTTTTTCAGCCTAGTGCTGGTTGGATGGTCTTGGTTAGAAATTGGAGTAGTAAGCAAGTGTGAAATAATAAAAGAGGATCGTTCTTTTGATACAGCATTCTATGAAGGCAAGTTAGATGCTTTGGAATATTTTTATGCATATGAACTTCCAAAAACAACAGGGCTTGTTGAAGTTATGCTTCACCCATCTTCAGTTACAATAAAAAATGGGAAGAGGGCTATTAGCTAACAGTTTTAGATATTTATAATAAAATCATCTATATCATCTAAAAATTTTAAGTTTTTTCTATAATCATTAACGGTGTTTTTGTTCAATTCACAATAAATAATTGTCTCTTTGTCTGATTTTTTAGTGCAGAGCTCTCCGCTTGGATTAATTACACAAGAGTCTCCAGTGTATTTATTCCCAGGATCTTTTCCAACAATATTTACTCCTATACAATAAGACATATTCTCTATAGCTCGTGCTGCAAGAAGTTTGTTCCAATGAGAAATTCTGGGCATTGGCCAATTAGCAATATAGAATAATACATCATAATTCATTTTGTTTCTAGACCATACAGGAAAT
>Ga0255770_10000497_pt1 | contig 36609 bp, 58 predicted proteins | sample 071ome_22_FD_179968 | JGI IMG/M metagenome (GOLD analysis project Ga0255770, IMG submission 179968) | Coastal salt marsh microbial communities from the Groves Creek Marsh, Skidaway Island, Georgia - 071404AT metaG (version 2) | ecosystem: Environmental > Aquatic > Marine > Intertidal zone >...
TAGAAGTAGGATTTAACAGTTGTGCTAACTTAGTCAGACCACAAATACAAGATGGTTCATCTACAGTGAGAATTGCATCACGCAAAGAACTAGATGATATTATTACCTTTGGTTCATCTGTTACAACCTCATCTGAAGGTCGAGCAGGTGTAAGAAGTTTTGGTCGTTATCATCGTGTAGAAGTTAATCCTACTGGTAACTGGACACACGCAATAGGAGTAGATGTAGACATCGTCCCTAGAGGAATTCGATAATGTTTAGAGTCTTACCTTATCAAGGTGGAACACCTCGTGAAATATCAGAAGTCGTAAACAATGCGATGAATGGTAAAACAAACAACACAGGCACAATTACATTAGATACAGGTTGGGCAACAACAACGACACTATACGATGAAAGAATTGGTTTTGATTCTGTTATTTTATTAGCACCATTAAGTGATAGTGCAGAAGCATCTACAGCACCTTATGGTGAGTTTAGTAAAAACACAGACCAGTTAGCACCAAGTTCAGGAAATACGGCAGTAGTTGAATGGACTACAGAGCATGAAGTCAATGGTATGTATTTAGATGCAACAAATACATCAAGAATATATGTTAGAAATGATGGCATATATGAAGTAACATTTTCATTGCAATTAGCAAATGCTAACAATGATGCAGAACACGCAGATGTTTGGTTTAGAGTCAATGGCACTGATGAAGCAGACTCAGGAAAAAGATTTGGTTTGCCAGCAAGAAAGTCTACTGGTGACCCATCACACTTAACTGGAACAGCAAGTCATGTGTTAGATTTAACAGCAGGTGATTATGTAGAGATAGCAGGTGCAACATCCTCTACTGATGTTTCTTTAGAGCATTTTACTGCAACAACAACAACACCATATACAAGACCTGCAATACCATCTGCACAAGTTAGTTTAAAATATATTGCACCATATAGCATGGATAATGTGTATGTTTCTGCTCAACAAAAAGGTCAGGCAACTATTACACACTTTGCTAACAACACATCGAACAAGACATATGGGTATGTTATTATAGGGTAATGGATACTAATTTATTTATAGTCCCTACTAATCATGTCCATCAATTTTGGAATTTAGCAGAATCACACTTACAAAAAGCAATTGATACAGGCAATGGTGAATTTACTATTGATCAATTACGTCAATTTGTTTCACAAGGCAATTCGACACTTTTATTAGTTATGAATGATAAAGTTTGTGAATGTGCATTTACAGTCCAATGGGTAAATTATCCTAATGATCGTGTTGCTTATATTACTTATATAGGTGGCATAACTAATAAAAAATGTTGGGATCAATTTCTTACATGGGTAAAAAACAATGGTGGAACTAAGGTTCAAGGTTCTACTGCTAAACAAAGTATCGTCAGATTATGGCGAAAAAAATTCGGATTAGAACCTAAATATACGTTAATGGAGTTAAAATTATGATACATGATTATTTCCCAGAGTTAGATGGTAACCAGTCCATCGACAATGGAAAAATGGGTAGACAACTATTTAAAGGTGGTGGAGGAGGTGGTTCGTCTACAACAACACAACAACAACAACTAGATCCAACTGTTCGTCCATTTGTTGAATATGGTTTACAAGAAAGTAAACAACTTTATCAATCAGATACTCCACAATACTATCCATACCAAACATACGTATCTCCATCTCAACAAACACAATCTGCATTACAAGCAACACAAAATAGAGCATTAGCAGGTTCTCCATTAGTAACTGGCGCTCAACAACAACTTGCTAATACTATTTCTGGTGCTAACTTAGGTATGAATCCATATTTAGCACAAGCATTAGCAGGCACAGCAGGTGTTGCTACACAGCAATTTTATGATGCATTGCAAGGTATTCAGTCTCAGGCATCTTCTGCTGGTCGTTATGGTTCTGGTGCTATGTCAGATTTACAATCTCGTGCATCTACAAATTTAGCAAAAGAATTAACTAATCGTGCTGGTGAGTTGGCATATCAAAACTATGCTAATGAGCGTGCAATACAAGAGCAAGCACTACGAGATGCTCCTGCACTTGCTCAGGCAGATTACCAAGATATTCAACAATTAATGAACGTAGGGCAAGCAACCGAATCATATCAGCAAAAAGCATTAGAGTCAGATATTGCAAGATACGAGTTCGAGCAAAACCTACCTTACAGTAAACTACAAACATACCTATCTTCAGCGTATGGTGCGCCTATGGGATCGGTATCTACATCTGAATCTTCAGGAGGTGGTAAATAATGTTTGAACAATTTTTTGCAAACTTAGGTATTAACTTATTATCAGGAAAAGATCCTCTCAATTCAGTTAAAGATGCTAGTATATCAACATTTACTGGAAATGCTATTAACAAAGGTTTAGATCAATTTAAACTTGGCAGTGAATTAGCAAATCAAGGTGTTCAGAATGCTGAATATGTAAATCCTGCATTATCAAGCACTGCAAATACTGGTGCTGGATATACTGGTGACGTTAGTATGATGCAAAGTAATTTAGGTCGAGTTGGTGAGTTAACACCTCCTCCAATGAACCCAGACATGACTGCAAGATCTATGTATCCATTTCAACAAAATCCAGCATATAGTCAAACACCAGTAGAAACTGCTGATTTAGGTGCTTACGATATGGCACAAATGAATAATACACAGTATCCTGACTACACAGCACAAAGAGGAACTTCTGATTTATACACTGGTGGTGGTGCAGAACAACCAATGTCTTTATTAGATAGGGCATATGCAAAAGGTTCTGACATGATTAGCAACATCGATGCTGGTGATGTAGCAACTGGTGGTTTGTTGTATATGAATAAATTAGAAAAAGACCAGCAATATAAAGATTATCTAAATATGCAACGTGCAAGTATGATGAAGGGTGGTATTACTAGAAGCGCAGATAAACCAACTCCAGCACAAATATTAAAAGTAAAGGTGACATAAATGGTAGATTTTACAAAACTATTTCAAGACGTATTACCTCCTGACCCTAATCAACCAAATGTAAATACGGTGCAAACTCAACCTACACCTGATACTGGTTTGTTGCAAAAGATTGGTCTAGATAATATTAATCCATTCTTTACTCGTAGAGATCCATTTATGACTGCAATTATTGGTAAAGAAGGTGCTGATCGTGTATTAGGTCAAGGCACAGGAACTGGTATAGTAACTGCTGGATTAACATATGGTTTAACTGGCGATCCATTTAAATCTTATCTTGCAGGTATGGAAGGTTCACAAAAGTCTGTAGACAAAAGAAAACAATCTATCTTTGACATGATTAAATACAGCAAAGACATGAAAGAGTATGAGTTAATGGATTACAACGCATTGCCAGAACCATACAAGATTTTTGGCGCTATGAAACAAGATCCTGCTTTTGCTAAATATCAATTTGCTAAAGATATGTTTACAAACGATATTAAAGAGTTTGAATACGCACAAAATGCAGATGGATTTATTGATTTCTTAAAAGAAATGGCAGTAGCGAAACGTCCACAATACACAACAACGATTGGTATTGCTAACAAAAACGCTAGTGATGCGATGTTTAAAGATGTTCAAGGTGTTCGTGATAATGGTAATAAAGCAGTTGCTGGTATGAAGTCTGTTAAGCGTATGCAAGACATTCTTAATAGTGGTTTAGATACTGGATTAGGTAAAGAAATTTCATTGAACATATCACAACCATTAAAATTAATTTTAGGTGATCAATTTAATGCTGACGAGTTATCTAAACTAGAAGACTTTAAAGCAATATCAAACTTAGTTGTTTTACCACAAGTTAAACAGTTAGGTTTCAACCCAACTAACGTTGACTTGGCATTTATTGTTCAATCATCACCACAGTTAAAAAATACTAAACAAGGTAACTTGCTCATGCTTAAAGCATTAGAAGAAGATTACACTCGACAGGAAGAGTTAGCATTGAAAATGGATGAGTGGGTTATTGCAAATGCAGAGATAATGACAAATGATCCTATTGTTGCTGGTGCAAAATATAATCAATATCGCAATCAAGTTGCTAAAGAGATTGTTGATAAAAGAAAACCATATACTCAATTATTAATGGAAGAGCAAAAACAGGTTCTTGCTAATACGGTAGTTGATACAAATGAAAAACCAAAAACAGAAAGTAAATTTTTCAAATAAGGATAAATAATGGGTTTATTTGATATAGATCAAGAATTAGGTGGTGATGTTATTATTCCACAAGAGGATATGACACAACTTATATCTGGCGGAGTAGAAGTAAAACCAGAAGGTGTAGAATCTAAACCAACTGGTTTTGTTGATAGATCATTAGCAGAAATGGGTATACCTACAGGCAGTGGGATGACAACTGGTCAAATAGATATACCTAAACAACCATCTATTATTATTAGAGATCTTGGATCTGCATTACTTCAATTAGACGATCAAGGTAAGTTAAAAGATAAAGGTAAGCGTGTATTAAATAATTTACGCAAAGGTGGTTTCCTAGACCCATCTATAGCAAAGGTAGGTCAAGGTGCAACTCTAGGTGGTTCTGATGAACTGATTGCAATGGTTGAACAATTTACTAAGTCAAAAGATTATGGTGAAGTGGTAGATATGTTGGCAGAAGGCGTGCCTAATCTATACGATGGCAAACCTATTTATATGTCACCTTACTCAGTCAGCACAGGTATTCAGCGTGCTGAAATGAAAGAGTTTGAAGAAGAATATCCTAAAACTGCGCTTGGTTTAGATGTTGGCGGAAGTGTTTTAACTGCTGGCGCATTGGATAAAGCAACAAAGGCAAGTGGGTTATTTAAAGATGCTCCAAAATTTAAAGAGATGCTTGGTAAAGGTGGTTTGTATGGTGGATTAGCAGGTTTTGGTTATGGTGAAGGTGATCCATACCAACAAACAATATCTACTGGTGCTGGATCTATACTGGGTGCTGGTGCTGGTGGTATTTTTGGTCTTGCTAGTCCTGTTATTTCAGCAGGTATTGAAAAAACAATAGATGCATTTAAACCACAAAAGTTTTTTGAAACAGCACAAGCAAAGAAATTTTTAAAAGAAACATTAGAACGTGGTTATGGTTCTACAGATGAAGCATTATTAGATTTCATTAATAGATCAACAGGCAAGCAATATGACATCACTCAATTAGAAAAAGCAAAACAAGTATTTAGTGATAAAGGTTCAGCAAAACCATTTACTATTGCAGACTTAGATGACGAGACTAGATCTTTACTAGATATATTTAGACAATTACCTACTACAGATATGGGCAATGCTAGAAAATGGTTTAAGAATAGACGTAGTGGTCAAATGCAAAGACTTCAAACAGACGTTAAACAAGCATTTGGTAGAACTGGTGAAATATTTAGTGAAATAAATGCTATTAATAAATTAAAATCTGTTACTGGTGCTGAAAACTACAAGCGTGCTTTTAAAATAAATGTAAAACCAGACTACAAATACAATATCAATGGTATGGATGTGTCTATGCAAGATTTATTTAAAACACCACAATTTCAAGAAGCATTCCAAAAAGCAAATTATCTAGCACAAACTCAATCTTATGGTGTTGGTAAAGACTTCTTACAATACAATTTATTAAAAGATGGAACTGTAATGAAGAATGGCAAGATATTAAAATCAATACCTAGTGAGTTTTTACACAATATGAAAATGGGTATGGACGATGCTATTGAGTCATATATCAATACTGAAGGGTATAAAGGAAATATACTTAGATCATATGTAGATTCTAAAAATATGTTTTTACAAATGTTTGATAAGGCAAATCCACAGTATAAAAATGCTAGAAATTATTACGCAGGGTTAAAAGGAACAGAAAAAGCATACACAGATGGTTTAAATTTATTTAAATTAAGATCTGATGAGTTGTATACAAGAAATCCTGAACACGCAGAAAACATAGCATTGCTTATAAAAAATATGTCTGAAGCAGAAAGAGAAGCATTTAGATCTGGTGCAGTTAGAAGCATTATAGATAAACTTGGTGGCATGATGCGAGATGGTGAAGAAGTATTAACTAGCAAAGACTTTACCAGATACTTTATTACTGATCCAACTAAATTGCGACTAATTAGAGAAACTTTTGGTGACAATCAAAAAGGTTTTCAAGAGTTTGTAAAAAACATTAAGATAGAATCTGATATGTATAACACTTATCGTGCGCTACAAGGTTCACAAACACAACCTCGAACTGAAGCAATGCGCAAGGTAATGGAAGCGCAGTATGAAGCAAATACAAACCTTGCTCAAAAGGTTATGAATTTTCTTAACAGAAACGCACAAGACGTTAATGAAAGACAAATTGAGCGAATTAATGCAGAAGTCGTTTCTTATCTATCTACATTTAATAAAAGAGAAATATTAAAAATATTTAATAGTCTTAATGACTCTAATCCACAAAAAGCATATAACGCTATTTCTGACCTTATTATGAGATCTAGAAATGCTGTAGTAAATCCATATGTTGTTGGTCAAGGTTCTGGTCAGTTTGGAATTAATGTCCAACAAGGATCATTCCCTAATCCAATGCCCAACAGAACAGAGATGCGTTAGTGTGGAAACTAATAAACTTACCTCCGATAAACTTATATAACGCACCAAAAAGAAAGGATACTAATGGAGAAGGTTCAAGAAACAGTAGCAGTTCACTCGGCAGAAATTGAGCATATGAAAAAAGACATTGATCATATTATGAACAAAGTCGACAAAATGGATAAATCAGTCGATGAAATTAAATCTACATTAGATGAGTTTAAAGGTGGAAAAAAAGCAATGATGTGGGTTATTGGTATATTTATTGCCTTAGCAAGTTTTGTTGCTGGTCACTGGATGGATAAATAATGAGTAGACTAACAATAGTCATTGTCTCATTCTTGTTAGTTTTTTTAATTTGGTTTCATAATGCTTATGCTGGAGAAACAACCATTAAGTATAAAGGTAATGTGAATAGTGCTTTTGCTCCGAGTGTGTCTGCATATGGATCTGATATGTGCCGATCAGGGGTGTCTGGAGGTGCTAACACAGGCATGATTTCTATATCTGGTGGTGCTACTATTGTCGATGAAAATTGTGAGCGCATACGCTTAACACGTGTGATGATAGATGCTGGTCTAAAAGTAGCAGGTATTGCATTGTTATGTCAGGACGATAGAGTATTTGAAGCAATGCTCCAATCTGGAGCGCCTTGTCCATATTTAGGAAGTTTAGGAGCATCAGCAGAAAGAGCATGGTATGAAAGAAGACCTGAAATATTTAAAAAAGTTTTTGGTGAGGACTACACTCCTCCTACTGTCACCTATCCTATGGAGTAATGCATATGCTTGGGTCTGTTATTACGAACCTACGTCAGAAGGTTATATCACTGAAGGATCACTTAATTGCACAGGCATCGACCCTACTGTGGCGCTTGAGAGTCATTGGTGTGTCAGTTATCAACCAGACGATCCAATTTGCGATCAATTTAATCAAACGTTTTGCGTTGATACTGTGGAGTATCGCACAGAAATGTGTCCCCAATACTATGAAGGTAGCATATCGCAGAGCAGAACTTACAGTTGTCAATCCCAAACTTGGTCAGACTGGATTGATGCTGGTGGCGCTTGCGTTCCTTTACCCAGCACGTGTAATAGTTCTACTGTTCGGCAAAATATATCGTGCGCTACAGGTTATAATGGAGAAATAACACAAGTAGGAGAATATATATGTCCAACACCATACTCAGAACCAGTTTTTACAGGGTGGGTAGAAGAAAGCAATACTTGCATTCAAAACGTGTTAGACATGAACGATCCAACATCAATAGTAAGTCCAATCTCTACCAGTGCTACTACAACGAAAACAGACAATGCAACTGCACCACAAGTTGCTAATACAATGACGACTAACCCTATTCAGAGTGCATTAAATGAACAATTAACTAAACCAGTCAATGAAGTGGTCACACAACCTGACAATGATATCAGCGATGAAACTGATAGCAAAGAAGAGGTAAAAACAAACAAACAAAATAGGGATGACAAAGAGTCTGAAAATGACGAAGATAATGTCGAAAATGATACTCATGAGATCCTTTCTGGATTTGGAGTTGTGTTATTACCTTTAACTTTATCACAAAATCCTTTTGGGTTTAACCAGCAATCTATACCACAACCATTTTCTTTAGAACAGGAATTTTCAGATGAGTTTAAAAGACTTGAAACCAATATCATTGACTTTATCAAGCAAGACGATAGCGAGGATTATTATACTCGTCACTCCGATAGTGCTTGGGATAGGTTACAGCGCAACCAGTTTTTATATTAAGATGAATGAGACTATAGAATCAAGTAAAGGTCTCAGCAGTATAAAAAAAGATATTAATGAACTACAAATACAACTTGGTTCTGTCAAGGAACGTCAAATAGAATCACTAAATTCAAACATTCGATTGCAGGAAAAGGCAAGTGAAGCATACGCATTGAGTAAAGAAGCAATAGCACTTAGTAAAGCAACAAGCAGAGAAACAGAAGCAATATCTAATGCAGTTCAAAGTGAAGTAGATACAAAGATAGAAGCACTCAATGACAAACTCGAAATAATTAAACGTGCTACTACTAACCCATTAGATAGAAGATGAAGTTAGATATACGAACATTAGAGTCGATATACGATATGTTAGTTTCAACTCATGTGTTAAGAGATGTTGGGTTGCCACCATCATTTGAGATTGAGTTTGAAATACTTGATATGAAAGAAAACTGCATGGCATCATATACACCAGATCCACATACTATTGGTGTATGTCCTCAAAGACACAGATTTTTAACAAGCGTGATTAAGTCAATGTTGCATGAAATTATACATATGACTAATCATTTATATGGTAAGTCCTACCTCAAGCATGATAAGAATTTTAAAGAGTTGCGTAAGCATATTGCTAATGAGTTAGGTTTTGATGAAAACGAAATATAGGAGGTTATATGGTTTGGACTGCATTAATTGCACCAGTTACATCTATCTTAGATAAGTTTATAGAAGACAAAGATCAAAAAAATAAAATGGCACATGAGATTGCTACTATGGCAGAAAAGCAAGCACACGCTCAAAACATGGCACAGATAGATATAAATAAGACTGAAGCATCACATCGATCTATTTTTGTTGCTGGTTGGAGACCATGTTTAGGTTGGGTATCAAGTTTATCTTTTGCTTGGATATTTTTATTACAACCGTTAGTGCAGTGGATATTAATCCTTGCTGGGAACAATGTAGTGTTGCCCACATTCCAAACTGATGTTTTAATGGAGTTAACGTTTGCCCTTTTAGGTATGGCAGGGTTGCGTTCTTGGGAGAAAAGCAAGGGATTAACTAAATGAAGTTATCGCCACACTTTAGTTTAGAGGAATTAACACACTCCGATACAGCAGTTCGCTTAGGTATCGATAATACACCTACGGTTGAAGTTATTGATAATCTTAGATTCTTAGCAGGAGAATTAGAAAATGTTAGAGATTTATTACGCTGTCCTATGCTTATTAGCAGTGGTTACAGGAGTTGTGATCTTAATGATCATTTGGGAAGTAAGAGATCTTCCCAGCACATTACTGGCAACGCTGTGGACTTCATTGCGCCATCTTTTGGTAACCCTCGTAGCGTGGTCGAAGAAATTGTTAAGCACACTTCAAAAATTAATTACGACCAAGTAATACTAGAGTTTGGCAGATGGATTCATATATCATTTGTCAAAGAGAATCCACGTAACAATGCATTAATCATTGATAGATACGGAGCAAGACCTTTTGAAGATTCTGTTTATTGACATAGAAACAAAAGCATCAGTAATTTCAGCATGGGGATTGTATGATATTAATGCTAGTCTTAACCAAATAATTAAGCGTGGCAAAATGATGTGCTGGTCTGCTAAGTGGAAAGATGATGATAATGTAATTTTTGATTCTGAGTGGACATCATCACATCGAAGGATGGTGAAACATATTTGGAACTTGCTAGATGAGTGTGACGTGTGTGTTCACTATAATGGTATGGCATTCGATATTAAGAGTATTAATCGTGAGTTCTTATTGTTAGGTATGTCGCCACCAAGTCCATACAAGCAAGTTGATTTACTTCGAGTAATGAAAAGAAACTTTAGATTTATATCTAATAAGTTAGATAACGTAGCACAAGAACTAGGTATTGGGTCTAAGATAAAACATTCTGGCATGGATCTATGGAATGATGTTGAAAAAAAAGATCCTAAAGCAAGGGAGTTGATGCAGGAATACAATGAGCAAGACACAGTGTTGTTAGAGTTGTTGTATAAAAAATTAGAAGGTTGGTTGGGAGGATATATAAATCATAATGAATATAGCGAAGTTACTGTGTGTCCTACTTGTGGTAGCAGTCACATTCACAAGCGTGGTTTTAAAAAAACCAATACTCAAGTTTTTCAACAATATAGGTGTATGTCATGTGGGTCGTGGGCAAGAAGCAACAAGGGGATCAAGAACAAAAGAAAATCAGAATCCGTTGTCAGCATAAGGTAAAAATCGTGGACATTATAGACATAGCAAAAGCAATGACAGGGTGTGTAATCGAAGAATGTCAGGTAACTTATGGGGAGGATACGATCACAATTTTCCTCGACTCTGGTGCAAGCGTAGAAATTATAGTAGACTCTATCTATGCTGACATACCAGAATATGACGATTAAAACATTACCAGACGGTAAACAAGTAGATAACTATAGTGAAGAGTGGATGCGCTATTGTGAATCTCTAAGTCTCTCTAGAAAATCATACTCTAAAAGAGTTGACTTCCTAGAAAAACTCAAAGACGAGGAGAGAAAAAATAAAATCAAATACTACTTACAACTAATTTGGGATTTAAAGAAACGTGATTATGAGCGTAGCAAAACTCAAAACCAAGAACTTTTCCCACCAAACTAAACCTGCCAGCATATCTGACTCCTTTCATATCAACCATCACTTAGGTTGATTTTGTTGTCAGGAAACATCTTGTAATATTTCCCAGTAATGTCATGACTGACCTCTACCCTGACAGATCCGTCAGACTCTTTAAAACAATTCACCGTATAATGACTACCATCAATTATTAGTTTTCTGCTTTGCATTCTTGCATATTCCCTCTAAATTATAGAAATCTATCCCACACCACCATTTCTTATGTTTACGGTGATAAAACTTTGCTTTGTCGCCACATACATGGCAGACTTGACCTTGTAACTTAATCTTCGTCATGTAATGGATCGTCTATCCATTCGTCAGGTGTTACTGGACTAGCAGTCTCTTCTGCAATGATCTCATCGTAAATTTTTTCTTCTTGGTCTAAATACCATCTTTGTTTACGACATTCTTCTTTGCATTGCTTTGCCCATGCTAATCGTTCTGACTTAATAGCATTTTTAAGACCTCTTCTATCAAGATATTTTCTTTCATTACCTTTGCAATATCCTATAGTTTCTTCTTTAGTTTGCTTTGCTTTTATTACATCAAATGTTTCTATACCACCTTTTTTATAGTGGTCTGGATTAATTGGATCACTCATATGAACTCCTTACCATAATTAAAAAGTAAATCAGGAGGGATTAACCACGCTTTCTTTGCACTGCTATCACCATCCATTGCACCATCCCAATATTTTATTTTGTTAATATTAACAAATATACAATGTAATATATCACCTTTTCTCAAAGAGTGAAACTTTTTACCATCCCAGATTAACCAGAAATCTGCACAACTAACGCACAATGCAGTCTGCTTGCCATTCATTTCAAACTCTATAACTACATTACCATACTCATGACACTGAGGACAAGACTTTACCTCAACACTAGATTTAATCTCTGGAATATAAATGTCGTAGTAAGGAAAGTTACCTTCTTTTTTATATGCTTTAGGGTAATACTTATGAATACGCTCTAACGCTAATTGTTCAATCTGTTCGCCTTCTGGCAATCGTTTATCAAAGTTATTCATAATTCAACACCAGTCGACCAGCAATAATTTCACAATGTATATCTTTTACTTTAGTGTAAATTGGTTCTTTATCTGAAAGTTGTGATAACAATGTTCCTTTATGGCAAATTAAATCTTCTGGAGTGAGTTTAGTAGTAATGTAATACTGCAAACCAATACCAATTGAAATCACAATAAATATAAATGGAACAATAATTTTAAGTATTTTCTGTATCATAATCTAATCCCTCGTTGTGTGTATTACGTGTAATACAAATTATAATTACATAGAAATCTATAAGAAAGGAGATTCACTATGTGGACAACACCATCAGCAACTGAAATGCGTTTCGGTTTTGAAGTTACATTATATGTAATGAACAAATAATTAAAAGGGGAGATCATCGTCTCCCCATTAATTTTTCATACATACCAGTATTATTCCTAATCCAATGAAAGTCTAACTCTACCTTCACCAGTCCTCTTCTTTTAGTAAGTTTAGTTAAAAACATTGACTTACCTTCTGGAAGATACCTTACATTATCTTCAGGAATATATCTAATAACTCTAGAACGGTATGTCTTCAACATTACTTACCTCTTGCTCTTGTGGTGCTGTAGAACCTGATTCAGTGTCAATAGTTACTTTGCCACTAAAAAACTTTTCACCAGTTTTGCTATTAGTTTGAACCCAAGCACCTATGCGTTGCGTAGTGCCATCTGCTAATTTAATAGTTCCAGTATAGTCTGGAGTTCTATCACCTTCTTGTTTATAAGTATTTTTACCTAAAGTAAAATCACCTACGTCTTCATATCTTGCCATTTATTTCTCCTTAATAGAATTTAATAATTGCTCAATTTCCTCATTGAACTTTACAACTTCTTCTTCCAGCATTTTGATGTAATCATCATCCCTCTCAACACGAATAACAAATAACTTTAAATCGTCTGGAAATGAAGGGTTATACGAAACAAAGTCACAAAAACTACGCTGTGTTACACACATTCCCCATTGCATCTGAGGGTAGTATTTTTTGGGCGCTTGTTTCTTTAATAAGGTGCTAGTGTGTGTAGTTTCTAGTGGCGACTTAATTTCAATAATGCCGTCTTTACCCACAAGACCATCAACACTGACACCACTCCAAGCAAGAGTAGGATGTTTAATAAAACCAACTTCTTCAACATCTATCTTGTTTTCGAGTTCATATAACATACGTGCATCAGGTTCTCTATCGATACCTTGTTGCATAACGTTGTTAAAATAAGTTTGCACTGGTTGGTTAGTTAATCGCTCAGTAACCAACTGTGTTTTGTAATTGAGTCTGGTTTGTGATTCACCAGTTTTAATTTTTGAGATTACATCTGCCATCCTTGATCCTGTGATGTGACCAACTCGTGCCTGTAACCATTCGTCCGTTCTTTGTTCCATTATTCTACCTCCCAAGTAGTCATACTAGATTGATTGTAAACTATTCCTTTTTTAGAATCAAACTTTTTACCTTTAAAGTCTTCAATGCTATATCTTTTAACATTTTTAATTTTAAATTTTTTTAAGATTTTATCTTTGTTATAAAATAAATCTGCCAGTAAACAAGTTTTATCTAACTTATGATAATACGTATATGATTTAGTTGGTGTTGAATCTAATAAATTTGCGGTAAGCAAACGTCTTAAAATATTGCGAACTACCTGATACTCAAAACCAATTTCATTAGCAATTTGCTTACAACATTTTCTTTGATTGCCAATACATTTTAAAATTTTATTTACTAACTCTAATCTTTTAATTCGATTGCCATGTTTATCAGTAAACCAATGATCTTCTTTATGAGACATCTTCTATCCTACACTCCCATCTATTACTTTTATTCTTAAACCATCCCCAGACTTGTATCGTCCAACCTGCCTTACGAATAGCACCTATGTTATCGTTGTTTGCTATCTTGTTTATACGAGCGCTGACGTTACTTTTGGATGTGCATTGGACTGCTAATACCTCACCATCATCAGAAATCGCTAACACGTCTACAATATTAAAGAGATCTATGCGCCTGCGTGCAAACGCATTCCAATACTCACAAACCTGAACCGTATTATAACCATCACTTCTTAGTTTTTTTAGTGTCAATTGTGTCGGACTGGTTGCCATATTTTTCCTTTTGTTTTTTTGCAAACGTTGTATTTTCCCAGAATGGATTAGATTCTACTTTTTTTGTATCCTCAACCCTTCTACCTGAACCTTTACCCATACAAACTCCTTACCAATACATGATTAAACGACCATCATATCTTATTACATGACCTTGCAAAGTTATTCTATATTCATTTGGAATATATTTTTTTAACTTTGCTATGTTATGCAAAAAGTCACCACGATGAACTATTATGTCACCAATTTTATATTTAAGATAATTTTCTTTGCCATCTCGATATTCTAAACCTGCTCCAGAACTTGGAATCTCTACAACATAAGTAAAACTATAAGCAGTATCATTTTTTAATCCTAACGTTTCATATGGAAAATCTTTATGCCAATTTGATGGATAATCCAAAAATGCAGGATCAGATTCAAATATATGAAATGATGGGTATGCAAATTTATGACTTAGATAAACACTCTCTCCAATATGATGAGTAAGATATGCCTGAACTACACCATATAAATTAAAAAAATTTTCTACTAAAATGGGATTTAAAACTTCTGCATCCTTAAAATATGCATCTGTTTTTCCATCCATGTAAGCATTGCGACCCAATGTATAAAACGGTGCTTTAGATCTTTGTATCCAGTAATCTTTTAATTTAAATACATTAGACTTTATCTTATCAATATCTAATTTATCTAAACCTAAGTTATTAACATCAATCATAATGCACTTCTTTTTTTATAAAGTTCTCTGGTAATACAATGTAGTCCTCATGCAGACACACAGTGTATGGTGCATCATTGTAATATTCTGCAACATACATATTTGCTACTGCACATGATTCAAAGTTGCCAATATATTTTGGTTCTTCCATTGTTAAATAAACTATTAAGCAATACTCAAACATTACAACCTCGCTTTTAACCACTCTAGCAGTTCATATTCTGTGCCATATTTTGCAATCCACGTCTTCTTCCCTGAGTGAAAACCATCGCTACCTTGATGATGTTCGTGGCACAAAGGTAAGCAATTATCCCAACTATTACGCTGACTTTTGCCTAAACCTTCCCTAATGTGATGGATACATGGTGGAGTGATTGCATCGTCATAAAACTTACGACAGACTACGCAACCAAAGTCCACCAATTTCTCTATCCATTCTTTTTCACTTTTCTTCAAAATTAAATCCGTATTGTCCTGACCAGAATTTAATATTGTCTAAATACTCATTAAACTCTTTAGTATTTAAATCTGAAGTGCTACGAATAAACCCAACACTTTCATTTTTGATTTCTTTCATTTCAAATAAAAATTTATATGCCATCAATTTATGCATATCATTTTTTTCATATCCAAAGTAGTCTCCCATAGCAGTAAGCATCTCCCAGTAATACTCGTTTTGATCCATACTACGAACACTTTTTGGTTTTCTCACAATTACCTCCCAGACTTTCGTTGGATCTAGTTGTCTTAATTTACTAATTAAGTTTTCTAGATTGTGCTTGTTCATTTTGAAATTTAGCATATTTATTCTCCGCATCATAGTCTTTAGATTTAAACACACGACCATCATCTAATACTACTTTATATTTAATGTCGTCTCCAAATGTATGTTGTATCATTTTTAACATATCTTTAATACTAAGATTTTTATCTTTCATAACGATCCCTGTAAAGTTGTGTTGCTGAATCAAAAAATAGTCCATACTCGCCTTCACCATCCCCATGTCTATTTTTCTGAATAATAATATGTGCATCAAACATCCGTTCTTCTTCCTCAGTCATCTGAAGTGGATCGATGCGCTCCTTAGGTTTATTGCGCCAGACTGCAACACAATTATCACAAAGGTTAGTTATCGAACTAGAACCTAACACTGACATCTTGTCTGGTTTTTCGTCTTCAGTTGAACCCTTACGACTATGTGCTACTAAATGCAAATGACATTTTGTTTGTCTAGCAATCATGCATAGTTTATTTACAAAAGACTTTTGTCCGTTGTAATCGTCTTCTGCAATGGATTGCACCTTCATAAGTGAGTCGATGAGAATATGCTGAATACCTAATTTCTCGCTAGCATACAATAACAAACTCATTAATCTATCCTCAGTAACAGTATTCTGAAAGTCGTAGATCCAAAGTTTACCAACTGCCTTCATGCACCATGCCTTGATACCCTCTGGTTCTGGAAACTCAGATTTGAAACACTGCCTTGTCATCCTAGCAATCAAAGATACTGGTGACATTTCTGGTGACACAATACAAACCTTCTTATCTTGTGCCATAAGATTTTGAAATACCTGCCCAAGAAAAAGACTTTTACCATGACCATTGATACCCTGCCAGATAGTTACCTGACCTTCACCAAGTCGAAACCTATTATCAATCTTCTCGAATCCAACCTTATCACCTTGCAATGCTCCACCATTAGCAAAGTAATCTAAGACATCATCAATAAAATAATCTGGTGATTTAAGTTCAATGTGTTCGTCTCCGTCCCTCTCGTTTAAGTAATTGTCAAAATCAGAATCTTGAATGATTAATCTTTTTAAGCGATTATCATCCAGTGCCTTAGCACCTTTTTCTAACCTAGACATAACTCATATACCTCTTTTAAACGTTGTGATGCTAATAGCACTCGATCTTTATCTTCTTCCGTTATAGGTCGTCCAGCAACAATATCTACAGCACAAAGTGCAACCAGTAAAACCTCTTGTCTCATTGCAGTCAAAACATTGTGTGCATTAAATCGTTGTGGTTTATATTCCTTACCATCATCTGGAAAGAGATCAGATAATTCAATACCAATAGCATTACAGATTTCATCAACAGAAGATCCACCAAAGTCATGCAATAAGATATTTCCATTTGTATCGTATTTAATAAATAAACTTGGTGTTCGATCAGATCGAGTGGGCGAACTTGCTACCCACTCATCTGTTCCAATCTTCCGAACCTTTTGTAGTCTGTTTAATAGGTCATTAATCTCAATCATCGAACTCAGTCTCTGAATAGATAAACCCATGTAAACCTACGACTTTTAGAACTGCTCGGTCGTAAGCACGCTTTTCTGCCATTGCCATAGGGTAACTGGTTTTATTGTTCTTAATATTTGCTTCACCAAATGTTTGAACAGTTTTGTCATCACTCTTAGCAGTGCAGATCACAACCATGTTGCCTTTGTCTGAGTCACACTCGACTACCTGAAAAGAATATTGAACACCTAACTTAGCACCAACAATTTCTACGTATCGGTGTTTCATTAACCATTCACCACTTTGTTTATGTTGCCAAAGTGCATCTTTCCAATCAAACTCAAAACGCTTTAGCATATCTTTAATTAATTTACTTTTCATATCATCTGCCATTGTGCTTCTCCATCTTATGTTTTTCTATCGCTTGCTCTGCTTCATATTGCTCACGCTCTTGTTGATCTTGCAACTGATGTTGCTCATCTAAGTATTGATCGTAATCTTGCAACCAACTATCTCTATCCATTATCTTCTCCCTTATATTTTGAATAAAGTTGGTCAACTGGGAGTGTGTCCCAGTCAACCTTGTTAATAAATTTGTAACCATTAATCCAACACATATAACCTGTTAGATTATGATTGCTATCGTAAACTTTGTAAAGTTCGTTAAATCGCTTTAGGGTATTGATTGTCATAAATTATCTCCTGTGGCGATGGTGATTTGTTAAAGTCCTTAAATACTTTTAAGAACTGAATAATATCTGGTGAACTAAACTGCATAAATGGTTCGCACCAAACTTCTTCACCGTTGGAATCAACCTCTTGCTTATAAACTGTGAGACCTTTAAGCAGATCTGGGCAGTGAACCGCAGATGATAGTATGTATTTGATGAGGTCGTGCATTGCTACACGACCCTCAGTATTTTTAATTGTTTGAGTGACTTCTCCACTCTTCTTTAGAATGTAGTTTGTTTTCATAATGATCTCCTTATAACTTACTACGTTTTTTAAATGCAATCCAGAACGCTTCCCCCAACTCCAACTCGTATGTGGATCGCAGACCTTTTAATTTAAACACAATGCAATCACCTTGTAAAGTTACGATGATTTCTCTGTTACCTCGATCAAAAACAGTTACGTCAGTCTCTCGTGTAACTGGTTTAGTTAGTTTTGTTGCCATACTTAATCTCCTCAAGTTAATGTTAGACCCTAAGCAACAGGGTCTAACTCTTTAATTTCCCAACTATTGTATCTGTTACGTAACTCAGTCAACAAATTTATGTAGTTGTTGATTTCATAACTTAACTTTAGTCGGTATCTTTCTTGTCCAGTATAGTAATCATCCTCGTCATTTACCCACTGAATAAGTCCATCGTCATTTAAACTATACTTCCTGTTGAATCTCCAAAGTTCACCTTGTATTTCTTTTGGGTCGATTAAAAAAACTTCAAAAGTTTTATCTTCGTCCCAAGCGTAAGGTTCATTTCTAACTGATACAAAATCAACCCACATTTTTTTAGGACTACTGTAACCTACTTGAACATGAACTGGAACTTTGTATTTTTGTTTGCCACTTGCTACGTCTTGCATATATTGTTGTTTGTTATCGATAAATTTTGAAAAGTCTTTAATAACATTACCAAGAACTGATCTATCTTTTTCAAAAGGTAACTCATGTGAACCATGACATGACCCATGAAAATAACCATTGTGAATTTGATACCCATGATTAGATAATTTACCATGTGGTGCTTTCATTTTTCTGCCACAAATTTGGCATTCTCCAAAGTGTGTTGCTTTCATAATAATCTCCTCAAATTTATATTAAAAAAAACTGTGTCCAGACCTTGTCCATGTTCCCAGTCTGGTTGGTGTTTGGGTTTCCGTCTCGCCTTCGCAGGGTCTTTGAGTCCCTCAAGTGATTTTTAGTTGACACTTGAACCAACATTAGGATCTAACTACAACATCCATATATAGAACTATACTCTCTTTTTTATAAAATACAAGCAAACTTGTTAATTATTTTTATTTATTTTTATCTTGCACAATTTAACTTGTTTTTGATATGATGTCAGAATGTGTAATTTTATGGAGGAGTTATGACGTTAGATGACGTGAAGAAAAAACTGAATCTAAAGAACGACTACGAGGTTGCTGATACGCTTGGCATATCTCAGCAGGCAGTCAGTCTTTGGCGCAGTAAGGGAGGTGCTATACCAGCACTAAGGCAGTATCAGATCAAAGAGAAGATCGATGCTATTTAAGTATGAGGTCTGGGAGGATGGAGATCTATTATTTAGATTCTATGATAAAGATAACGCAGTTCAGTTTATGACCTGTAGACCAAACACCAGACTGGTAAAAATAAAACCACCGACATTCCAGAACTTACTGGATAAGGTTGGTGAAGCATTATTTTAGGAGATCAAATGCAATTCTATCAACACCATATTGGTGACTTTAAAAAGGACACCAGTTTTCTAGACCACAAAGCGAGATCACAATATCTCGAATTGATGTGGTTATATTACGACCAAGAAAAACCACTGCCAGATGATATTCCATTACTGGCAATGAAAGTCCAAGCGACTGAAAAAGAAATTAGTTTGTTGCTTAGTTTATTTTTTACTAAGATCGAGGATGAGTGGCATCACTATAGGATCGATGAAGAACTACAGGCAGTTTATCGTAAATCTGAGTCAGCAAGGAAGAGTGCAGAAGCAAGGTGGAATAAGGGTTCTATGCGAACGCAATCCGAACGCAATGCGAATGGTATGCTACCCATTACCCATAACCCATTACCCAATACCCATAATAATATATTGGTCGAATACTCAGATAACTTTGAAGAGTTCTGGAAGTCATATCCAAACAAAGTAAAAAAAGAATATTGCTGGAAGATCTGGAAGAAGCAACAACTGGATAATAAACTTGATGTGGTTATGAAGCATTTAAATGTTTATAAGAACTGTAAGAAATGGAAGGATGGATATATCGAGCATCCATCTACTTATCTTAACCAGAAGGTGTATCTAGATCCTGTAGAAGCACCAAGAGAGAGGAAGGTTATATGATTACCTATGATCGAATGCTATGCATATTAGATGATTGGATTAAATGGATGAGACGTGACAACGACCAACTGGGTTATCCAAAGAAGTCGTTGATGTTTTCTAGTGGTGGATCTGTTAACTCTGAAGCGTTTGATGAGATGTGTGATGCTGTAGACGAAAAGAACTGTGAGATCATGAACTCGATTATTAACGATCTGGATAGAGGTGAGCGTGAAGCAATATTTTATCGGTTATTTAAACAGCAACCTAAACCCTTTTATTACGAATTAAAGTTAACTTTAGCGTATACAAATATATTAAAAAAACTTGAAGAAAAAAACGTTATATAGTAATCAAACGGTTTTTAAATTGATATAATTAGTGGGTAGGAAAGTTGCGTCCAATTTTTCTACTCTTTGATAGAATTATAATTCGATCAATGATCTCCTCCCTCAAAGGCAAGGTTTAACGACTTTGCCTTTTTTATTTTATAAAGGAACTTATCATGGCAGGTAAATGCAAAAGTAAAGGTCGTAAAGGTTACGGCAAAAAGGGTAAGTAATGGCAATCACAGAACACAATGTAGACTCGATGATTAAATACTTTAAAAAGAAGTTAAAGGTTAATCGTCCAGCAACCGATAAGAAAAAGAAAAAGAAGAAATAATATGTTACTACTACCAATTCAAATGTATGGTCAACAACAAGGTTATGGCACTGCCGACTCGAATAAGATCTTATCTGAGTTTGGTAAGTCAGCATATAAGATGATGATGGATTCAAAGAATTCCAATTTTGGTGGCAAAAATGTTTTAGATAGTTCAGTAGGGTTAAATCCATCAAATAGAGATCTTGAAATGCTACAAGGTCGATCATCAGGATCTGGCGCAGATGCTTTTGAGTCTAACCCATATGGATTTGATTTAGACCCTAGTGGTCAGTTTTATATTGATCCTGCTGGTAATCCAATAGACAGAGATACATATAACTATTTATGGCAAGATTATCAAAATCAACAAAGAGAAGCATTAAAAAATGCTGTTCCAGACAACTACAATATCGGTGGAATATTAGATTATTTACAGTTTTACAAGCGATAGAGTCAGTTCACTTTTAATTAGGAAAATCAATAAGTTATGAGACCTACGATAGCAAATGCAAATATCTTACGGTTTCGTAATCAAATACGTCCAGAAGGTGTTGCAAACGTTGCTGGATTGTTAGAACCAATCGTATCGAAAGTAAAGAATTCACTAAATGAAATTACATCAGTTTCACCTAGTGGATCTAATGTTGTAGAAACTCCAAAGTATTATAGAAACTTACCATCAACTAATATTAATGTTGGTGATTTCTTAGTAGGCAATGCAGACAGAGCATTATTAGACATTAGTCAATACAGACCACCAAACCCAGAAGACTTTCTTGATCTTGGATTGCTTGGTGCTGATGCATTCTTTCCAGCAAGAGGTGCAGTTAAGTTAACAGGTAAAGCATTAACATCACCATTTGCTAAAGACATTTATGCAAACGTTCCTAATGCAGTAAACAGATTAAACCAAAGATTTACTGGTGTTGATTTACAACCAGAGATCATGATGGGAGAAAAATCTGCATTATGGAATAAACGTGGTGGAGATGTTGATAGATTTTTGGAAATGGAAAAAGAAGGTTTCCAATCTTCGAGCAATCCAGAAGCACCTTATACAAAAACTCAAGCATGGCAACAAACAGGAACTGGAAGACAACCTTTTGATAAAAAACTAAGGCAAGAGTTAGACGACAGTCAATCATTTTTAGACATGGATAAAATTCCTAAGTTTAATGATGACCAAATGGCAAGATATAAAGCATATAAAATGGGTTACGATGATAGATCATTGTTACCTTTTGATTTAAAGAAAGTTCCAAAAGAACAATATAAAAACCACGTTAACATGAGAATGTTAAAAGGACTTGCTGATCAAAATGCAATTCCTTTAAAAGATGCATTTTATTACAAAGATTTATACGAAGCATATCCACAGTTAAATGCTGAAACCAAGATTACTTCATTGCCAATGATTGGCGAAAGAAAAACTGGTGGATTTTTTGATCATACAACTAACACAGTTTACATAAACACAAATACTTTAAAGTCAGTTGATCCTAAAGATATTGTTTTACATGAGTTACAGCATAAAGTTCAAAACATAGAAGGTTTTGATATTGGTGCTAACAGCACACTATCTTATGGAGATGTTTTAAAACGTGTAAAAGAAGTTAAATCAAAAGCAACAATGGGAATGTATGGAGAAAATACAGATAAAGTTACATCTATTGTTGATGATATTTATGATAAGTTTACAGACCAAGCAAAAGGTGATTTTTACACCAAACTGCCTAATCCATATTGGACTAAATCTGGAGAAATAGAAGCAAGGACTGTTGGCAAAAGAAGAGATTTGTCTGCTGATGAAAGAAGGCAAATATATCCTTATAGATTTAACAGGCAAATGGAATTAAATAACCCAAACCAAAATATGCAAATGGATGTTCCTATTAATTATGGTTGGTCTTCAGCAGATACTGGTATGTTTAATCCAGTAAAGTCAGACAGTTATATTAGATCTACACCAAAGAAACCAGATCCTAGAGTTGGAACTCGATACACAAAAGAATATGTAGGTGACTTAGTAACACCTAAAAATATTACAGGTAAAGAGTTAGAAGGATCAACAATTATAACCAAACCTAGTGATGCAACTAGTCGAGGTGACAAGATTACATCAATCTCTGATGAGTTCTTTGAGCAACAACCTCCAACAACTGAAGGTGGTTTTGACTTTGCACGTAGTAAAAAGAATATTAAACAGGGTAAGTATTACGGTTCTGGTCGTGAGCAAGTAGATGTTGATACCAGAAGAATGATCCAAGCGTTTAGAGAAAACAAAGCACAAGGTGGAACTGGTCGAATGATGTTTACTCCATCAACGATGGGTAGTTATAGTGAGTCATTCTCTACAATGCCATTTGAGAACTTAATGCCAATACTTGCTAAAGCAAAACCAGAAGCAATTGCAAAAGTTAATAATGAAATAAGACAGATCTATCCTGAGTTCTCTGGATTAAATACACCAGCAGGAACTACCGAGATATTAAATCATGGTAACTTGCGTAAACTTGCAATGGAAAGATTAAGAACTAAATCTGCACAAGAGAATCTTGGTTACAACGCAGAAGATCTTTACAACGCAGTTCGATCTGATCGTTTAGTTGGTGTTGGTAAAAACATGATTGGTGATACGTTGGTAGAGATGGATACTGCATTACTACAACGTGCTGATGATATGTTAAACGATGCTAAGATCACTGACCTAAGTCAGTCTAAAGAAGCAAGAAAAGCAAGATCACCAGAACAAAATAAAGTTTTAGATGAAGTCTACGCAATGTTTAGAAAAGACATGGGAGACAATCATAGAACTTATAAAGTTGCTAACACTGGTGCTACTGAAAATAGATTTACTTTAGATATGAATGCACCATTGATTGAAGTTGCTGGTGATGACATGATTAATGACATTATGAGAGGTAAAGTAGATTACTCTATCGATCCTAATAAAGTTTATAGTAATAAAGTTACACCAGATGAAGCACAGAATATTATTCACACTGGACATAAAAACGTAGGATTATTTATTGATCCTGCTAGAGCAAAAAGAATTGATCGATTAAAAAAATCTGGTCAGTTCGATAGCAAGGTAATAAGTATCTTTGATGATTTTATAAAATAAAAGGAAAGATAATGGCAAGACGTGGATTGTATGCAAACATTAATGCTCGTAAGAAAAAAGGCATTAGTCGTAGCAAGAAGAACTCCACTATATCTAAAGAAGCATATGCCAATATGAAGTCTGGATTTAAAAAGAAAACTAAAAAGAAAAAATAATACATGGAAGAGTTAACACCATGTAACGGTGTATGCCGTATGCAAAAAGCAGAAGACGAAATAAGATGCACGTCTTGTTTTAGAACTTTCTCCGATATTGAGCAGTGGTTTTACATGACTAATGAAACACGTCAAGAACGAATGAACCAACTCAAACGAGAAAAACATCAATATAATAGGAAAAAGTAATGACCCATTTTGGAGTTACACATGGCAGAACGATTAAGAAAAAAACATCAAGAAGAAGTTAGAACAAAGATCCAAGTATCACAACTGATTAACGTATTACACGATCACGCTTTTGGAACTATCGAGGAAATGAAACCAACTCGAATGAAAGCAATCGAGATACTGTTGAGAAAAGCATTGCCTGATCTCTCAGCAACTGAGATCTCTGGTGATGGAGATGCACCGATTGGCATCAAGGTGATTACTGGAATAGATAATGACTGATCTAGTATTAGAAGAAGAGTTTATCGAAGAGGATGATGGTTGGGAAACAACTGATCTAGGTTATAGACCTAGAGAACCTCAAAAAGAAATACATAATGCAGTAAAGAACCATCGGTTTAGCGTGGTGGTTGCTCATCGTAGGATGGGTAAAACTGTATCAGCGTGTATGCAATTGATTAACTCAGCACTATTGTGCGACAAACCTAACCCTAGATTTGGTTATATAGCACCTACGTATTCTCAGGCAAAGAGAGTAGCGTGGCAGTATATTGTTGATTACACAAGACCACTTGGCGCTAAAGCAAACATTGCAGAATTAAGAGTAGATTTTTTAGATGGACGAAGAATTAGTTTATACGGTGCTGATAATCCTGATAGTTTACGTGGGATATATCTGGACGGAGTGGTAATCGATGAGATCGCTGACGTATCTCCAGCATTATTTAGTGAAGTAATTAGACCAGCACTAGCAGATCGACTAGGTTGGTGTATGTTTATTGGAACACCAAAAGGAACTAACCACTTTAAAACTTTACGTGATCGTGCTGATCAAGGTATCGATAACTGGAGGTTGTTAGAGTTTAAAGCAAGTCAAACAAACCTATTAGAAAAGTCTGAATTAGAGTCAGCACTTCGAGAGATGGGTGAAGAAAAGTATATGCAGGAGTTTGAATGTTCATTTCATGCTCCAGTTGAAGGTGCATATTACGGTAAACAGATTAACGAATTAGAACTACTGAATCGTTTTGTAGATATTCCATACGATGATGTAGCAAGAACATTTACTGCGTGGGATTTAGGTGTTGGTGATAGCACAGCAATCTGGGTAGCACAGTTAGTAAACAAAGAAGTAAGACTGATCGACTACATGGAAAATCATGGAGAAGGTCTAGGACATTATGTGACATGGATAAGAGATCGTGGTTATGAGAATGCCACACACTTATTACCGCATGATGTTGAAGTAAGAGAATTAGGCACTGGCAGGTCAAGAAAAGAAATGCTTGATGATGCTGGTTTAACAATACAGGTAGTTCCAAAACTTACAATTGATGATGGTATTCAGTCAGTTCGTAGGTTATTACCACGTTGTTGGTTTGATCCTAAAACACGAGATGGGATCAATGCATTACGCAACTATAGACGTGAATACAATGAGAAACGTGATGTCTTTTTTGACAAACCGTTACATGATTGGTCATCTCATGCATCAGATGCATTTAGATATTTAGCAGTAGGTATCGATGAAGGCACTGAGGGTTGGGATAAACCATTAGATATTAATAACACATGGATCGTTTAAATGGCAGATGAAAATAAATTAAAGAGTATTCTGGATGCTGAAATTGATGATGCGATTGGTTTCTTAGAAACTGAGACGACTGACGAAAGACAACAGGCACTTGAATACTATCTACGTGAACCATACGGTAACGAGGTAGAAGGTAAGTCTCAAATTGTTACTGGTGAGGTTGCAGAAGCAGTTGACGGTGTATTACCACAACTAATGAAAATATTTTCCGCATCTGACGACTTTGTAGAGTTTGCTCCAGTCAATGAAGGTGATGAAGAAAAAGCAGAGCAAGCAACCTTATACGTTAACCACATTATCAATAAAGATAACAAAGGTTTTGAAATATTTCATAACTGGTTTAAAGATGCATTGCTACAAAAAGTTGGTGTAGTAAAAGCATACTGGGACGAAAAGATTGATGTCACTGTAGAGAAATACGAAAACCTATCAGACGATGAAGTCATTATGGTTTTAGAGTCTGGTGATATGGAAATTGTGTCACAAGAAGTAATTGAACGTGAAGTTGAATATGCTGGCATGATGCAAAAAGAACAAGTAACAAACTTAAAAGTTAAAAAGTTTAAAGACAAAGGTAAAGTGGTCGTAGAAAACGTGCCACCAGAAGAGTTCTTAATATCTAAACGTGCTAGATCTATTGAAGATGCACCATTCGTTGCACATCGAAGAATGGTTACTCGTAGTGAGTTAACAGCAATGGGTTACGATGCAGATACAATTGATGCATTAGGCAGTGGTGATACATTAGAATTCTCACCTGAAAGAATTGCAAGACATACTCGTGGTGAAATGCCATACGATAACGAGTCTGGTGATGAGACTATGGAAATCGTAGAGTATTACGAATGTTATATTAAGACAGATTACGATGAAGACGGAATTGCAGAACTAAGACGTATTTGCTACGCAGGCAATCAGATCTTACATAACGAAGAATGTGACTACGTGCCATTCCATAGCGTATGTCCAATTCCAATTCCTCATAAATTTTACGGTCAGTCATTAGCAGATCGTGCAATGGACTTGCAGTTAATTAAGTCTACTATCACTAGACAAATGCTAGACAACTTATATCTCACTAACAACTATCGAGTTGGTGCAGTTGAAGGTCAAGTAAACTTAGACGACTTACTAACATCTACTGCTGGTGGTGTGGTTCGCATGAAGAACCCAAATGCTATCGTGCCACTTGCAGTGCAAAGTAATGCTCAACAATCATTCCCAATGCTTGAATACTTAGACCAAGTGCAAGCAAAAAGAACTGGTTTAACAGAAGCATCACAAGGTTTAGATGCAAACATTTTACAAAACGTAACAGCAACTGCAATTTCTGCAATGACAAATGCTGGTCAAGGTAAGATTGAATTGATTGCTCGTATCTTTGCTGATACTGGTGTCTCATCTTTATTTAGAGGTATCTTACAACTCGTATGTAAATACCAACAAAAAGAACGCATCATTAGAATCAATAATAAATACGTTCCGTTTGATCCTCGTGAGTGGAGCAACCTATATGACGTAACAGTCAACGTTGGTTTAGGAACTGGATCTAAACAAGAACAATTAGCAGTGATGCAAATGATCTTACAAAAACAAGAGCAAATTATTCAACAGTATGGACTAGCAAATCCTTTAGTTAATCTTAAACACTATAGAGATACTCTTGCTAAGTTTGTGCAAATGGCAGGATTTAAGGATGACAGTCAGTTCTTAAATGAAATTACTGATGAGCAATCACAAATGCTAGCGCAACAAGCACAGCAAGCAGGTAAAGAAGATCCAATTACTCAGCAAACACAAATACTTGCTCAAGTTGAACGTGAAAAAGCACAATTAAAAGCACAGTCTGACCAAGCAAAACTACAGTTAGATCGTGAGCAAATGGAACTCGAAGCACAAAAAGATGCGCTAGAGTTAAAACAACAAGAAGTAAAACAAACAACTGAGTTAGCGTTAAAAGAATTGCAAATTAAATTAGATGCAATGAGTAAAAACAAAAATGCTGATACACAAAGCACTAAAGTTATTATGGAAGCGTTAGAAAAAATAAGTAACATTGCTAATAGAGGTATGCGATAATGGCATTTTATCAAAATACGCCATTTGGTCCACAGTATTATCAACCATCTGGTCCATTTTATGAGTCAACACCTCCAAGTGCATCTTATAGTCCTATATTTGGATGGAGTGGTGGATGGCAATTTGCTGGAGGAGGAGGAGGATATACTCCACCTAACACAACACCAGTTGCATCTAATATTGTATCTGGTTATGGATTACAAGATGTTGGTGAAGGAATGTATTACTATCCAACTGCTGATAAATATTTTTCTGGTGAAAAGTTTTATACAAAATCTGGAAATCAATATTCACCTTATGAAGAAGATATTAAAGGATTTAATAGAGCAGGTGAGACTGGCATTTATTCACCATCTCAAGCATATTTGTCTACATTAAATAGAACACCATTTCAGCAATATGCAACACAACAAGCACCGTTGCAATCTATGGGATATAACCCAGCATTGGGATTATCACAAGGAACAGGATTATATCAACCAGCAAGCACAGGATTATATCAACCAGCAATCGGTAACTTATTATCTTCTCCAACATCTATGTCAACACCAACAGGCAACTATGGTGCAGGAAGATTTCTTGGAGGAACGGACGGACTGCTAGGATCAATGCCATTAAATTTTGGATTGCCTAGTGGTGAATCAGACAATGGATAAACAACAAATAATAAAAAATATTTTAATGACACCTGAGTTTCAAGAGGTAGTTAAAGAACTTAGAGATAACCAATTAAACAGAATTATCTACTCTAGCGAGGATGATGCAAAAGTCAGAGAGCAAGCATATCTTCGTGTTAAGACGATAGACGAACTCATGAACTATCTAGAATCTATTGCTAAAGATAGCGAGATAAAAGATAAATCATGGAAGATATTATAGACTTTTCTATAATGGCAACCCTTGCCAAAAGGGAACATTAAGGAAATACAATGAGTGAAGAAACCATGACTCCTGAACAAGGAAGTGGAGATCTAACTGTAAGAGGTGCAGTCTCAGCATTTGAAGGCATCTTATCAGCAGGCGAGGACTCTCCAGAGCAACCAGAAACTGTTGACCAAGAGGTTGAAGAATCTGTAGAAGAGGAAGTATCAGAAGGTGAAGAGGAAGTTGTAACTGAAGATACTGAATCCCAAGAAGAAGTTGATTTTAGTGAAGATGAACCTGAAGAAGAATCTTACGAGGATGTTGCTACTTATAAAGTAAAAGCATCTGGTGAAGAAAAAGAGGTTACCATTGATGAACTAATAAAAAACTATCAACTTGGTGCAGACTATACGAAAAAGACTCAAGAGATTGCTGAGCAACGCAAAGCGATTGAAGAAGGTATGAGAGAAGTTCAAGAGTCTAAACAAGTTAGAGACTTATATTCACAAAGACTGCAAGCAGTGGAAGAGTTTTTGCAAAAGCAAGTAACAGATGCAACTCCACAAGATCTTGCAGAGTTGAAGGAAAATGACCCAGTAGGATATGCAGTTAAAATTGCAGAAATTACAGAAAAGAAAGAAAATCTAAGTGCTGTTCAACAGGAACGTGCCAAGATTGCTCAACAGCAACAACTTGATCAAAAACGTTTCTTACAACAAAAAGTAGTTGAAGAAGCACAAAAACTTTCACAAATCCTACCAGAGTTTTCAGACCCAAATAAGGGCGAACAACTCAGAAATGAGATTCGTGCCTATGGAAAAAGCGTAGGTTTTACAGATGCAGAGATGAGTAATGTCATCGATCATCGTCACGTATTAATGCTACGTAAAGCACAATTATATGATCAGTTACAAAAGAATAAACCTAATGTAACCAAAAAGGTAAACAGCGCACCTAAAATGGTGAAGTCTGGCAATAAGGTTGATCCAAGTAATCGTGATGTGCGAAAAAGAAACATGGCGAAATTAAAGCAATCTGGAAAAGTCAGAGATGCTGTCGCCTTATTTGAAAACTTTATTTAATTAAGGAAGTGAAAACATGGCAACATATCAAACCCATCAGGCAGTAGGTCAGAGAGAAGACCTAACTGATGTAATTTATAACATCTCTCCAACTGAAACACCATTTATGTCTACAGTTGCTAAATCTAAGGCAACTGGTGTTTATCATGAATGGCAAAAAGACTCTCTTGCTTCTGCTGATATAACTAACGCAGTAGTCGAGGGTGCTGATGCTTCAGATGCAACACTTACTCCAACAGTTCGTGTTGGTAACTACACTCAGATTTCACAAAAAACTATCAAAGTTGCTGGCACACTAGAGTCAGTTGATAAAGCAGGTAGAAAATCTGAAAAAGCATATCAATTAAGTAAAGCATCTGCTGAACTTAAACGAGATATGGAAAAAATCTTGTTATCAAACAAAACAGCAAGTGCAGGTTCATCATCTACAGCAAGAACTTTAGGTGGTTTACAAGCATGGTTAAACTCTAATGCTTCTTTAGGCACATCAGGAACTGCTGGTAATAACGGCACAACTGCTCGTGTTTCTGGAACAGATAGAACATTTACAGAAGCAATCTTAAAAGCAAACGTAAAATCAGTTTATGAAGCAGGTGGCGATCCATCAATCTTAATGGTGACACCAAGTGCTAAACAAACAGTATCTACATTTGCTGGTATTGCTGGTCAACGTTACATGGCACCGTCTAATAGTGCAACAACTATTATTGGTTCTGCTGACGTTTACTTATCAGATTTCGGCACATTGAATGTTGTTCCTAACAGATTCATGACTGCTGACGTTGCTGGTAACGTAGGCACAGGTGGTGCTGGTCAAGACGATGGTGAAGTGGCATTTGTTCTTGATCCAGAATATGCATCAGTTGCATATTTACGTCCTTTCGCTACAAACGAATTAGCGAAAACTGGCGACAGTGAGAAAACACAACTTTTAGTTGAATACACACTAGAAGTTAAAAACGAATCAGCACATGGCATTATTGCTGACATCGCTGAGTAATATGGATAACTCCCCTCTTCGGAGGGGATTACCCTTTTAGGATTGTTATGGCAAAAATTATTTCAAAAGATAACATAAGAACACAAACAGCACACAATGCAGATAACGGAGACATTGTGATTGCAACAACTCAAGATGTAACAGACATCGTTGAGCAAAACAAAAAAGAATATAACCAATCATCAACCACTTGGGGTGGAGATATATTTGATAATAAAATTGCATCAATCCCATTAACAGTAATAGATGATTTAAATAAAGCAGGCATCATGCGTGGATTTGCAGTGGTAGATCAAAAGAAATTTAAAGCATGGTTAAATAACCCAGACAACAGGTTCTTTAGAACAAAACAAGGTAGAGTATAATGGCATTTAGTTCTTATTCTGATTTAAAAACTGAGATAGCAAATTATCTTGGTCGTGATGATTTAACATCACAAATACCTACATTTATTCGTTTGTCAGAAGATAGATTACGTAGAGAGTTACGAATAAGACAAATGTTGAAACATTCAACTGCAACTACAACTGCTGGTGATTCAACTGTAGGTTTACCAAGCGATTTTCTCGCAATGAAAGAAATGTATTTAAATACAACTCCTGTATCAACAATGACATTTCAAACTCCCAGTGCATTTTTTGCTAACGCTAGAGTGACTGATTCTGGCAAACCTGTAAATTACACTATGATAGGTGCTGAATTTCAGTTTGCACCAGTTCCTGACACAGCATACACACTTAATATGATCTACTACTATAAACCTGATTATTTAAGTGACTCGAACACATCTAATTTATTCTTAGCAAACTGTCCTGATTTATTACTATATGGATCACTTGCTGAAGCAGAACCATATCTAATGAATGACGAAAGAATAAATACTTGGGCATCTTTATATCAAAGAGGTCTAGAAGCATTACGAACAAGTGATGATGATAGTGAATATCCATCATCACCATTAACGATAACTTTATCTTCAAAGGGGTAATACTATGGCAGAAATGTCTAATTTTTTAGAAAACGAACTGTATGACCATGTGTTAAGAAACGCATCATACACTTCACCATCAAACATTTATGTATCATTACACACAGCAGACCCAACAGATGCAGGAACAGGCACAGAGGTATCAGGTGGTTCTTATGCTAGAACAGCAGTCACTATGGGTGCGCCTACCAATGGTTCAGGCACTAACTCTGCTGATGTTCAATTCCCACAAGCAACTGCTGACTGGGGAACAGTAACTCACATTGGTATTTGGGATGCTTCTACATCAGGAAATATGCTATTCCACACACCATTGGATACAAGTAAAAACATTACAACAGGCGATGTATTTAAAATTGCTAGTGGTTCACTAACTGTTACATTTGCTTAATCATGCCTGCTGATGTTTGTGGTTTTACTACCTTAGAGTCATTAGATGCTTTAGGTAGCATAGACGATTTAACATTGTCATTAGATGATGGTGCTTACGCTACTGCGTGTTTACATTATGGTGACGGAACAATTACCAATGATGGTGTTGTTGTTGCTTCACCTACAGTAACCATATCATTTAGTGGAACAATCACAGGTAATGCTGATGCAAGTGCTAGTGCAGGATTAATTGTTACTAGAACTGCTGATATAGATACATCTGCTAGTGCAAGTGCATATCCTACTAAAATTATATTCTTTAGTGGTGATATTACTTGTGATGCAAGTGTGCAAGCACTAGGTGGTGGTCAATGGACTGGATACGCATTTATGGGTGCGCAAGCAAACTTATATGTCTATCCAAATGCGATATTTGAATTTACAGGAACAATTTCAAGTAGAGCAGATATGAGTGCAGACTTATACATCTACGGACAAGAATGGACTCCTGTATCTACAGGTAGTGAAACATGGACACAAATAGGATAAACGAGGTAAATTATGGCAAAAACTAAAATTTCAGAATATGATTCAACCGCTAGTGCGAATACTGATATAGACAGTATTAATATTGACGAGGGTTGCGCTCCTAGTGGTATAAACAATGCTATTCGTGAGGTAATGGCACATCTAAAAGACTTCCAAGCAGGTCTATCAGGTGATACATTACCAATCGCATCAGGCGGAACAGGTTCTACTACAGCAGGTGGTGCAAGAACTGCATTAGGTGCAGGAACAACAGGTGCATCAGTATTCCAAGCATCAACAGTAGCAGATGCTCAACAAGCAATGGATGTTGAAGTTGGTGTAGATGTTCAAGCATACGATGCAGACACATTAGTGGGTGATACAGCAAAAACACTTACTGCTCCATTTAGAGGAACAGTAACTACAGACAACGATTTATCATTCGATCAAGATGTAACTAATAACTTCTCATGCACACCAAGTTCAGGTGGAACATTAACCTTTACTAACCACACAGCAGGTCAGTCAGGTTATGTGTTATTAGATAATAGTGCAGGTGTTGCTATTACTGCTCATGCTACAACCAAAATTACTGCAACTGATTTAACAACTATCTCAACAGCAGGTGTATACTTAATATCTTACTTTGATAACGGAACAAACGCATATTGCACAGTTAGTGCATCTTATGCTTAATACGGAGATTTACCTTGAGTCTATTACAAAACAGTAATGCCATATCTACAGGTGGTGGTTATAACCTAGAATCTAGTCTACGCTTTCGTGGTGGTCAAAACTTAACAAGAACACCGTCAAGTGCAGGTAATCGTAGAACATATACATATAGTTTATGGTTAAAAAGAGGAGCAATAGGAACTTCACCATATGTGTTTGAGCAATATTATGACGCTAATACAAGAAGTATTTTATATTTTAATGCGTCATCTTCTGAAGCATTAAATGTATTTACAAGAATTGGTGGAACAAATTATCAAGTTCAAACTTCTGCTTCTTATAGAGACTCATCATCATGGTATCACATTGTTGTTGCTATAGATACAACTCAAGCAACTTCTTCAAATCGAGTAAAAATATGGGTTAATGGTGAGCAAGTTACATCATTTTCTGCAACAGGATATCCTCCACAAAACAGCGATACTGCTATTAATTCTACTGGAACATTTTACATTGGTAGTTCTTATGCTTCAAGTAGTTATTTTGACGGATACATAACAGAATTTAATCTCGTAGACGGACAAGCACTTACTGCTGACGACTTCGGTGAAACAGATTCTACAACTGGTGTATGGAAACCTAAAGAATACGCAGGCACATACGGCACTAATGGTTTCTATCTACCTATGAAAGAAACACAACAAGCAACTGGATTTAATACAGTGTTGTGGCAAGGTAATGGTGCTCAAACAACAAGCATAGATAATGTAGGATTCTCACCTGATTTGGTGTGGATTAAATTAAGAGATACCACTACACAGGTTGCTCAAGTGTATGATTCTGTGCGTGGAGCAGGAGCAGGAAAAGGATTGTCTACAGCAGAAACTTATGCTGAAGGCACTATGAATGGTGGATATACTGATAGTGCTTATGGTTATATTTCATCATTAGATTCTAATGGATTTAGTTTAAATGATGGAACAACTGCAACCACAGGTGGATGGGTAAACTACGCAGGAAGAAATTATGTAGCATGGTGTTGGGATGCAGGTTCATCTACAGTCTCTAATACAGATGGTTCTATTACTTCTAGTGTTCGTGCTAATCCTGCTACTGGATTCTCTGTTGTTACTTATACTGCTAATGGAACAGCAGGTGCTACTGTAGGACATGGACTTGGTGTTGCTCCAAGCATGATAATTATCAAAGACAGAAGTGCTACTTTTGATTGGTCAGTTTATCATAGTGGAATAGGCAATACTAAATACATATTCTTAAACAGAACAGATGCTTCCGCAACATCTGCAACATTTTGGAATAACACATCTCCAACAAATAATGTCTTTACACTAGGTTCTACTGGTTTTGTAAATAATAGTGGAAGCAATCTTGTCGCCTACTGTTTCTCTGAAGTAGCAGGTTTCTCTAAATTTGGTTCATATACTGGTAATGGTTCAACAACTGGACCAACAGTCACCACTGGATTCAGACCTGCATTTGTGTTGATTAAAAACACAACAACAGCACAAGATTGGTTAATATATGATGATGCTAGAACTCCAAACAATACAAGAAATAAGTTTTTAAAACCTAACAGCAGTGATGCAGAAGTAACAGCAAGCACTTCTGTTATAGATTTTACAGATACTGGGTTTGAAATCAAAGGGTCTTCTGTTGCTATTAATGAGAATGGTAGTAATCATATCTACATGGCATTCGCTGATACTCGTGATGCACAGTTTAACTTTGATGCAAGTGGTAACAAGAACAACTGGACTGCTAACAACATCAACAGTAACGCATCATCTGAAACTACCTATGACATCATGAACGATGTTGCTACATTAACAGATGAGGATACTGCTAACTTTGCTACATTGAATCCAGTATATGCAGGTATTAATGGATTGAGTGCAAGTAATCTAACATTTACACCTAGTGGATGGATGCACATACCAAGCACAATAGAATTACCAACAGACTCAACTACTGGTATATATTGGGAAGAAGACTTAACTGTTGCAGTTGGTGCTAACTATCATGCAAGTGGTGTTACAAATGGTAAGCATACTGCATCAACTGCATTTGATTCAAACACTGCTGTAATTTCAATGTCTGGTGGTGCTTGGCGTTTATATAAATCTGGCGATGCAAATAATGCTGTTGCTATTACTGGAGCAGGTGGTTCTGCTTCTAATGGTGATGTGCATATGTTTGCTTACAAGAATGGATATTTGTATTGGGGTATTAACGGCAGTTGGTATCCGACAGGTGCAAACCCTGCAACAGATACAAGTCCACTCAATGCCTCTCAAATTACAGCACAACAATATGCACTATGTGGTGGTTATACAGGAATTACTAAATCAATTAACTTCGGTCAAAGACCATTTAAATACACACCACCTACAGGATACAAAAAACTAAATACATATAACCTACCTGATAGCACGATTAAAGATGGTAGTCAGTATATGAATACTATTACTTATACTGGTGATGGAGTTGATGGTAGAGTAATTAGTGGTTATGAATTTGCTCCTGATTTAGTTTGGAGTAAATCTAGAAGCAACTCTCGGTATCATGAGTTATATGACACTGTTCGTGGAGCAACAAATAGAATAATCTCAAATCTAACAGATGCTGAATCTGTTAATGCTAATGGTTTAAAATCATTTACTTCAGATGGATATACTTTTGGAACTCATCCAAATGTTAATAATAGTGGTGAATCTTATGTCAACTGGTCATGGAGAGCATCAGACTCATCTGCTGTATCTAACACAGACGGAACAATCACATCTACTGTATCTGCTAATACAGACTCTGGATTTAGTGTGGTTAGTTATACTGGTAATTCAACAAATGGTGCAACAATAGGTCATGGTTTAGGTGTTGCACCAAAAATAGTTATCGTAAAAAATAGAGATGGTGGTTGGCAATGGATTGTTGATATTTCAAATATAACTGGCACAACATATGACCATTTACTTTTAAATTCTACCGCTTCTAAAAATAGTTCAAATACATACTTCTCAGCAAAACCAACTTCTACTGTTTTTTCTGTAAATGGTGCTTCATATTCTGATACAGGAACTTCTCCATATAAGTATATTGCCTACTGCTTTGCAGATGTAGAAGGATTCAGTAAGTTTGGTTCTTA
>Ga0255770_10000498_pt1 | contig 36556 bp, 16 predicted proteins | sample 071ome_22_FD_179968 | JGI IMG/M metagenome (GOLD analysis project Ga0255770, IMG submission 179968) | Coastal salt marsh microbial communities from the Groves Creek Marsh, Skidaway Island, Georgia - 071404AT metaG (version 2) | ecosystem: Environmental > Aquatic > Marine > Intertidal zone >...
GAGACCGAGACCGAGACCGAGACCCCGACCCGACCCGAGACCGAGACCGATTTGTCGGTTTTGAAGGGTCACGACTCGTCGATGTGCAAACGAAGAACGCGTTTCGATTTGAATGAAATCCATCATCGTCGCGGGATGTGTTCAACCGAAACGAACGAAACGAAATCAAAAATGTTTTTAAAAAATGAAACGCGCGCGCGTGCGGCCGGCGTCGAGAAAGAATAAACGCCCCCGCGCGCGTTTCGGACGTTTCGGAAAACATTCGACGCGCGAACGAACGCGCGAGGAACGCATGCATCGGACGGGTCGATTGAAAATGCATTGAAGAATGCAAAATTTTGCACACTTTTGAAATGACCCGAATCGACGAGTCATGACTCTAGAAAGACCCCATGTTAGGGTTGAGACTACGCTTTGAACGAACGTTTCGGACGACGACGACGACGCGGGAGTCCGCGACGCGCGACGACGACGACGACGATGCCGACGCTCAACAGCTCGAGCGATGACGACGAGGTACCTCTCGCGCAACGCGCCGCCGCGGTGGGCGTCGCGAGTAAACCGCCGTCGCACGCGCACGAACGACCGATGACGACGGGAGAGGAGGGATCGGGCGCCCCGTCAGCGCAACGACCGACGACGACGACGACGACCGGTCCGCCGGTCTCGGCGGGTCTGGCGGGGAAACCGGTGGGAACGGCGAACGGGAGACCGAGGGATGATGATTCGAGCGATGATGACGACGTACCGCTGGCGCAACGGGCGAAGATGGCGACGGGTGGGGCGAACGCGGGCGGGGCGACGACGCCGAGGGCGAACTCGGTGGTTCCGGCGAGACCGACGCCGCCGCCGGCGGCGGTGAGACCGACGGGGATGCAGGCGCCGGCGGTGAGACCGCCGATGGTGGTTGCGAGACCGCCGATCGTGACGCCGAAACCGCCGATCGGGGGGTTTAAGATGAGTAAAAGACCGGTGGCGATGCCGGCGAAACAGAGCTCGAGATTGGACTCTTCGAGCGACGACGAGGCGGCGCCGCCGCCGAGACCGACGGGTGTGTCGTCGTCGTCGCGCGAGTTGGATGAAAGGGCGCGGATGAAGATGAAGTTGAAGAAACTCAAGGAGGAGAAGCGCATGAAGGAATACAAGATGCTCAAGGAGAAGAAGAGATCGAGACCGGATGGCGAACGCGCGCCGGCGCCGAAACCGAAAAAGAAGCCGTTGCGCAGCGAGCAACCGTACACGATGAAGAAGGGCGCCGTGGTGATGTGGAAGACTCTTGAACACAATGGTGTCGTATTTCCTCCGGATTACGAACCGCACGGCGTGCCGTTGACGTATGATGGCCAAGACGTCAAGCTCTTGCCTCACGAGGAGGAGATTGCCGGTTTCTTCGCCGTGATGAAGGATACGGATTACGCGCTCAAACCTGTCTTTGTGAAAAACTTCATGGACGGGTTCCGCGCGGCGTTGCGCAACGGTCCGCATGCCTTTATCACTGATTTCAAAAAGTGCGACTTTACGAAGATGTACAACCACTTTGCGAAGATTCGCGAAGAGAAGAAGGCGATGACAACGGAGGAAAAGAAGGCTATCAAGGCTGCCAAGGACAAGGCGGAAGAAAAGTACACTTGGGCTGTGATTGACGGTAGGAAAGAAAAGGTGGGTAACTTCCGCATCGAGCCTCCGGGCTTATTCCGCGGGCGCGGTGAGCACCCGAAGATGGGCAAGATTAAGCGCCGAGTCATGCCGGAGGATATTACGATTAATATAGGACGAGACGCCCAGGTGCCGCCGCCACCGGCTGGACACCAGTGGAAGGCGGTGATTCACAACGATACCGCGACGTGGCTCGCCGGTTGGAACGACGTCATCAACGTCAAGGATTGGAAATACGTGCAGTTCGGCGCCACCTCGTCCATCAAGGCGGAGAGCGACCAGAAAAAGTACGAAAAGGCGCGTTCCTTGCACAAGTACATTGATAGGATTCGTTCTGATTACAAGAGAAACATGGCGAGCGATTCCAAGGAAATGGCGCAGTTGGCTGTCACGACTTATCTCGTGGACAAGCTCGCGCTTCGTGCCGGTGGCGAGAAGGATGAAGATCTCGCCGACACGGTTGGCGTGTGTACTCTGCGTGCCGGTCACATCAAGTTTATGGATGACAACGTCATCGAGTTTGACTTCCTCGGTAAAGATTCCATCCAGTACCTTCAGCAACACAAGATTGATGAGACGGCTTACAAGTGCTTGCAGCGTTTCGTTCGCGGTAAGGGCCCAGATGTCGATATTTTCGATGAGATCAACCCACAAAAGGTTAACGCTCATCTCCAGACGCTCATGGCTGGCCTTACCATCAAAGTTTTCCGTACGTACAACGCATCCATTACTCTCGATCGCTTGCTCCAAGACACCAATGACAAGAATACGACTCTGCAAAAGAAGGCGACGTACGACGCCGCCAACAAGGAGGTTGCGATTCTCTGTAATCACCAAAAGGGTGTGAGCAAGGCGCACGACACGCAAATGGAAAAACTAGCCGCAAAGAAGAAGGATCTTGCCAAGCAAATCACCGCCATGAAAAAGAGCGATGATAAGAACAAGAAGAAGAAACTCGCGGCTCTCAAGGAACGTCAAGCCAAGTTAGAAATCCAGATGAACATGAAGGAAGAACTCAAAACGGTGTCTCTCGGGACGTCAAAGATCAACTACCTCGACCCGAGAATCACAATCTCCTGGTGCAAGCGTCACGAGGTTCCTCCGCCCACCGTGTTCACCAAGGCGCTCATCGAGAAGTTCCACTGGGCCATGGATTGCGAAATGGATTTCCGTTTTTGCAACATGGATGACGTCAAAACTGAAATTTAGGCGTCGCGTGAACGCGACGCCCGAAAGAAAAAACGAGTCGAAGTTGTTATATAAAATAAAAAAATGATTGTTAAAACAAAAATCATAACGCATCAACGCGTAGCCTGAGCGTAAAGAGAGAATTGGTGAATCAAATCTAAACCAGCGCACGCTTTCGGTTTGATTGTCACGCGGTACCATTTCTTCTCTTCTATGAAGAACGACTATGCGGTGGCTTGATTGTACACGAGCGGTTGTTCAACCACTGTATCCGGAATGCCCAAAACGTCAGCGAATGCGCTTTCAGGCGCGCCTTTGCCCGTCTTTTCAATTTCCCGGAACAACTTGACGAGCTCGGACGAGTGCACGGCGCCGGACAAGATGTGTTGCGCACCGACGATGAAATTTGGAATGGAATGAATGCCCATGCGTCTCAAAATGTGCAGCGCTCCTTCAATCTCCATTTCACCTTCGCCGGAAGCCAGGAAGGCTTCAGCTTTTTGTGCATCCACACCCGCCGCTGACGCCGCTTCGACAAGCATTTTCTGATCGTTAAGCTTTTGCCCGAGTTCGAAATGCCGCTTGTTCAAGTCGTTGTACAAAATCTCGCTCACCGTGCATCCGTAGTTCTTCGTCACCCACTGAACCAATCTATGACTCTGCATCGTGCTCGAAGCGAGGCGATCAAGGTTGAAATGTTTAATTCCAACATCCATCCCCCGCTCCTTGAGTCGATGCCTCGTCTTTTGCTCCGCAAACTCCCTCTTACCGCCCCACTTGCGTTCCAACCTCGTCCTGTTTGTCTCGTGCCAGTTTTCATCCCGCGGGTAATCCGGCTCGAGGAAAAACGGAACACGAATAACCGTGAACCGCAACGGATTGTTTGGATCGAGAGGCGCCTTTTGCACCGCTTGCATCGCGCGTTGCAACTGACGCTTCCCGATGTACCCGTTGGGTCACATGGTATCCGAAACCAACTCAACCGTCACGAGTTGGTGCTTTCCTCTCACCGACAACCGCGTCATCGCCCCGGACGCCGCCGCCATCGCCCGCTTTCCAGCCTCCTTCGCAAACATCTTCTTCTTCTCTCTCTGTTTCTTTTACTTTTTTACCGGATCGTTCACGTTTTCGTGCGTGTGTCCCGGCGGCAACGCGAACCCGTCCACGGCTTCGCTAAAGCGCACGACAACCTTATCCGGGGTAATTTCCGCGCTCTTCACGTTCACCAAAGCCTTGATGACCGCGTTCGCAACCTCTTTACGTACTTCCGGAGTGCGGCACGCTTTCGGCAGCCTGCGTTTTCGCGACAACGAAACGAGACGACGCGTCGTCGTCGTCGATTCGTTCCGTTCACATCGTCAGTCTTTCCACCAGCTCTCTTCGCTCGCTCTCTTCTTCTTCGTCACCCGTCGCGCGTCGATCCATCCATCCATCCATCCGATCGCCGTCCTCTCCACGATTTCGTCGTCCTCGTCGTCCTCGTCTTCGTCGTCTTCGCGGTCGCGACGCACCAGGCAATGTGCACGAACGGCATCGACGCGCGCGCGAGTGTGAAGCGACGCGCACCCAGACAGAGGGAGCCGCCGGGAGAGACCGACGCACGCACGGACGGACGGACGGAACGCGAACGCGAACGCGAACGCGCGGACGCCAACCCGACGACGAAGGAGAGGCTTCGGGGCGACGCCGACGACGACGCGCCCCGCCCGCGAGCGCGCGACGCGAGCGACGAAGGACGAAGCGAAGAGGACGCGGCCGCCGCCACTCGCGCTGAATCGGTACTTCGACTGAATACGACGAGAGATACGACGAAGGACGAGAGATACGACGAGGGAGGGAGATGAAGATTAAAACAATCTCGCGCGTCGAGGAGGATTACACGCGAGAGCGGAAATCGGACCACTACAAGGTGCACAGAAACCTGGACCCAGAGTTGCGACCGATGCAACGCGCGGTCGAGTACAAGCGAGCGCTCAACGCCGTCAAGCTTGACAAGGTGTTCGCCAAGCCGCTCGTCGGACAGATGGGTGGACACGCGGACGGGGTGCTGTGCATGGCGAAATCGCCGGTGACGCTGACGGAGTTGGTGAGCGGGGCGGCGGATGGGGAGATTCGGGTGTGGGACGTGCCGTCGAGGAAAACCATGCGTACGCTGGAGGGACATAAAGGCGCGGTGCGAGGCGTGACGGTGTCGAACGACGGGAAACACGTCGTTTCGTGCGGTGACGACGCGACGATTCGAGTGTGGGAACTCGCGCGAGCGGGAATGGGGGAGATGAGAAACCCCAACGCGCGGGCTCCGGTTGTCGAGGCGAAGGAGGTGTTTGCGTGCGACAACGGTTTTAGAGACTGCGACGCGCACTGGGCCAAGGAAGAATTCGCCACATGCGGGGCGAACGTGCAGGTTTGGAATATGCACAGGAATTATCCGTTGCATGAGTTTGAATGGGGTACCGATACGGTGCTCTCGGTGCGTTATAACCCGGTTGAGAAGGATATCTTTGCTTCGTGCGGCACGGATCGATCCATTGCGTTGTACGACGTGCGCATGGAGACGCCGCTGAAAAAGCTCGTGATGCAGACCAAGTCGACGAAATTGTGCTGGAACCCGATGGAGGCATTTAATTTCACCGTGGCCAACGAAGATTGCAACCTGTACTCGTACGACATGCGCAAGTTGGACATTGCCACGTGCGTGCACAAGGATTTCGTGAGCGCCGTCATGGACATTGATTACTCGCCGACAGGTCGCGAGTTCGTCGCCGGTAGCTACGACAGAACCATCAGACTCTTTGATTACAACGCCGGTCACTCGAAGGAGTGCTACCACACCAAGCGCATGCAGCGCGTCTTTAGTGTTCGCTTCTCCATGGATGGCTCGTACGTTTTCAGCGGCTCTGACGACATGAATCTCAGATGTTGGAAGGCGGACGCGAGCGCGCAGATGGGCACTCTTTTACCCAGAGAGCAGCGCAAGCACGCGTATAACGCGTCTCTCAAGGACAGATTTAAGCACATGCCGGAGATTAGACGCATAGCCAATCACCATCACGTGCCGAAGGCGATTCACAAGCAAACCAAGCTCAGGCGGACGATGCAAGACGCCGAAACGCGCAAGGCGAGAAGACGCGTCGCACACGCAGCTCCGGGCGCCGAGAAGGACGAGTTCAAGCCGGCGCGGAAGAAGAAAATCATCGCGCAGGTGGAGTAGAGCCGGAGACGCAGCGAGTTTGGGTAAAATACGACTTTGTAAAACACAACAAGAATTTCCTAGCACTACTCGCAGCCCGCCCGTTACGCGCCGCGAAGCTTGTCGAGCCGAGCCTGAAGATCGTCATCCAGTCCACCATCACCCGATTCTGCCGCCGTGCCCTCAAGAACGGGCGTCGGGCCCGCGCTATCCTTCTCCACGGCGACGCCGACCCCCCCAGCGGGCGCAGAGACCATTTCTGCTCCGACGTTGCATCCCAATTCATCCAAAACGGCGTTGACGAGCTCCTCTGTCTCCTCCTCTTCATCCTCCTCCGCGAACGCGTCATCGATCGCATCTCCCATGACTTCCGTCGTCATGTCCATCTTTTCGTTCTGTCGCTCAAACTCCTTTAGAATATTTTGCAAGGATGGTAAACTCAACCGAGTATTCATAGACTTCATCGCCTTTGTCACCCCTCGCATCGCGTCCGCCATCGCCTGCGAGCTCTTAAGCGTCTGCATTCGAAGCGATACCCCTTGCAACTGCGATTTCAACGAGTAAAATTTTGTAATCGAGTGTCTCGTTCGCACGAGATCCTTCGCCATGACCTACGTTTTGAGATGAAAAACAAAAGTCAGTCAGTCAGTCGGTTTGGCTCGGCGCCCAGTCAGTCGGTTGCGCGCTCAATCACCGCTGCGTCTCCTTCGTCACCCACGAACATCGCACTCGACGACGAAAGCCGACGCGACGACGCACCTTGACCGCGCCCATCTGGTTCTGTTTCGCCATCTTTTTAATCTCCGCGATGAGTTTCTTCTCTTGCGACTGCATGTGCATTCGCTCTCGATCCAACTCACGAATGGATTTATCGAGCATGCGTTTGTTCTCGCGCAACATCTCGGTCGGGGTTTTCTTCTTCGCGAACAACCACATCTTTGGTTGGTTTTATTCAGTGATCGATCGGTGCGTCCGTCGTGAGACGCGCGGGGTGAAGTGCGGTGAGGTGAGGTGAGGTGAGGTGAATGCGAAGTTAAAATAAACTTGGCAGGTGGAGCTTTCCGTACTCGAACGACGTATTCGATTTGTTTCATTGCAACGCTAATCGTGGAAAACAAACAAAAGGAGGGTTCACGGACGACCATTGATGAAGACGCGCGCGGCGATGGCGATGGCGCACGCGATGCCAAAGGCAACCGGACCGTATTGAGAGAGAATGTGGTTGGCGCCGGAGGATCCCTTGGTTTCGACGTGACGCTTGATGACATCCTTTAACGCTTCGTACGCCTTTTCAACGTCATCGTTGACGATGACGGCGTCAAAGAAACCGTCGACATCCTTCTTAGCCATCTCAATGCGCGCGTTTTCTAAGCGTTTTAACACGGCGTCCTCGGTTTCGGTGCCACGACCGCGAAGTCGGCGTTCGAGCTCGTCCATCGATGGCGGAGCGATGAAGACGTACGCGGCGTCCATGTTACTCCTCTTGACGCTCTCCGCTCCTTGCACGTCGATATCGAGGAGACATATACGACCTTGCGCCGTAACCTTTCTCACCGCCGCGAAAGAGGTGCCGTATATGTTTTGATGCACGTGCGCGTGTTCCAAAAACTTTCCCGCCGCGATGTCCTTCTCCATCGTAGTCTTGTCGACAAAGTTATAGTGCGTCCCGTTCACTTCACCCGGTCTCGGCGCCCGCGTCGTGTGCGAGACGGAGAACCCAAACTTGTCCGGAAACTCTTTTTGTAACATCGCGATGAGCGTACCCTTACCCACACCGGACGGACCGACGACGACCAACGGACGAGTCATACTTTTTGGCGGGCGTTTCGCGCGTCGCTCGCTCACTGTTGTCTATCCAACCCGAGCCTCCTCGCCCGTTCGCGGTCCCGGTTCACCCGATCTCGCTCCGCGCGTTCCGACGGTGATTCCTCCGCGTTGTTCGCCCCCGCGCTTCCGAGCTCGCGCGCGTTTAAATAGTCCCGACGGAGTTGTTCAAACTGTAGAATCGTTTTCAAAAACAAAAATCATCATCATCATCAGTCTCAAAAACTTTAAAGCCGCGCGTTCGCGTCCGTCGCGAGAGAAGCTTTTTACGGTCCATTCGTTCGCTCGTACCTCGTCTTTGTCCTCCGCCTTGAGTTCGATGCGCGTCGGTGGTCGACGTAACATGCACCGCGACGTTTTATGAAGGATTACTCTTCAAAGACAGACCTTTTCGACAGAGACTCGAATCAAACCACGATTGCGTCATGGATCGCGGCACGAAATCAAATCTATGCGCTCACGATTTAAACATTAAAAACGATACACTACATTTTTTCAGGGTGAACGGAACCGAGACCGCGGGCGCGGACCGTTTGATTGGTTTGACTGACGCGCGCGCTCGGCGGCTTGACTCGACTGCACGCGTCCTCGTCAACGACCTTGGTCGATGAGTTCGCGCGTCTTCGCAATGTTCCCCTCAACAACCTCGAGTCTCGACCTCGGCAACGGCGCCAACCCGTTGAACGCATAGTGCCCCGCGAGTTGATTGAGCGCGTTGTAAAAAGCGCGACCCGATGCCGTTTTACTGCTCCCGCCCGGGGCGTACTTTCCGCTCCAGTCGTTGGATTTCTTCTGAAACACCGCGATTGCCTTCTCGCGCTTTGGATCGTACACATCCATCGCTAAGAGCTCCTCCACCTCGGTCACGAACGCCAACGTATCCACTTGATACGTCGACAGGTTCGGGTTCGTCTGCGTCGCCGCCGCTTTAAACTTAGACTTGGAGTTATCGTACGCGGCGTCCGCGTCCACGGCATCCTTGGACAGAATAGCCGCGCGACACTCGGCGCCGTTCTCCGTGGGATCGCACACCTCGTTGAACGATCTGCTCGAGTCCATCGCCGCGCGCGCCGACGGCGACATCATCATCAGCGTCGCCGTCGCCGTCATCATCAACGCGTCGCGTCGCGACGTCGTCGTCGTCGTCGCGGTTTCAGCCGCGGTGTCTCGCCCGCGCACCGCGCGCATGGTGGACGTCGGCGTCGACGCGCGTCGTCCACGTCGCGTCGTCGGTTTACCGCGCGCGGTGGCGGGGGTGTTCAAAACACTCGTAGTCGTCGTCGTCGTCGCGTGCATGTTTCGCGTCCTCGGGGGCGGCGGCGGCGGCGTGTGACGTCGGCACGGAACGGATTACGACGCGCAACCGCTTTTCCCTTTTTGATGACGTCGACACGTAATGTTTAGGGTTTAGGGTTTAGGGTAGATGGGACGGTAAAAAGTGATGCAATTGTTCACAACGCGCGCGCGCCTACTTTGTGACCACCGCTAGAGCCAGGCGGCCCAACCGGCGTACATGCGACAGAGCCGAGCGGGATCGCGGGCATCGTGAATGAGCTGTTGCACCTGACCGTGAATGCTGCGAAGCTCACCGACTTCGTAACCTTCGAGCTTTTGCTTGACGCGCATTAAAGCGCGCTCGGCGTCGAGGTTGCCGTCGGAGAGGTGCTGCCGCGGTTCGGCGGAATGGTGCGCGTTCGCCGCGGGATGGTTCGACCCGGGATCGATTTGGCGGTGTTTCTCGGCGACGGCCCACTTGAGAATGGGGTCGTGAACGAGGACGGCGATGATTGTCGTGAGAGCTTCGCGGTTGGAGCGAAGGACTTGCATGGTTTCTTCGCAGCAGCGTCGCATGATGCCCTCGACGCCGCAGGCGCCCATGCCGTCGACAATGTCGCGGGTGAGGCGGAATGGAACGCGTTCTGGGGTGCGAAGGGTTAATCCTTGCTCGAAAGTGATGCCAAAGTCGATGTGGACAAACTCTGCGGTGCCCTTGTCGATGAGAATATTACTGCTGTGGCGGTCGCCGAGACCGATGATGTAGCCAACGATGGAGTTGACGGCGCACGATCTCGTGTACGCGACCCTCTTTTCGTACCAGTTGCCCGGTTCGTGGTAGTGCTCGAGAAAGAAATTGTGCATCACTGGGTGGAAATTTTCGCACACCTCCTTGTAGAGTTGATCGAGATTCGACGCGGGCGCGTCTTTCAACATTACCGAAATATCGGCTGATTTCATGTCGTGAGGGCGATACCGTTCGTGCGCTCCTTGCTTTCCTACAAGATAGGTGGACAGGAGCACTGTGCCATCGACCCACTCGAGAAGTCCAGCCTCTGGTGAAAACGGAATCACCTTGTACGTCCGAATGTTCAAGTTTCTGACGTTGGTGCTCTGGCACTGTTTCAGCAATGTGTTGACAAATCCAAAGAGTTGTTGTATGACGGCGTCCTGACGCAAATCGTCGTTACCACTCTTGGCGAGCTGTTTGTAGATGCGACCGTCCGATCCGACGCATCGAAGCAGTTTCGGTTCATTTATACCACCCACGAGCGATATTTTCTCTTCAAAGTGTGAAAAGTATGGAAACGAACCCGGCGGATATTTGCACTTTGGGTCAACTGGAAGCGGCGCCGTCAGAACTGGAATTTGCGTGAGATCGCTCAAGGTGCGTTTTTTCAAGTTGTTCGGTAATTGGTGGGCGACTTCGGTGCGAGCCGGCAACTTGTGAGCGGCAACGTAAATGTAAGCCTCAATCATCCGTTCCATCTGCGACAGGAACTTTTGGACATGTGCAGATTGCGCCGCGTACTTGGTCAACAGTCTCTTCGCCGCGGCGATTTTCTCATTTGGGGCTTCAAATCCCCCAGCTACGGTGACGCGACCGCTTCTGGTCAAGGCTTGGATCTGATAAAGAACGTGGTGTGGATGATCTTGCATCAACCGAAATACCAAAGTCTCCAGAATATCGATAAAGTCGTTTCCATCGATGCGCTTGGTTCCGAGGCGACTGACAATCTGGTGAGATAACTCCAGGTATATGGAACTTGGAATCGCCTTTCTATCGATGAGCTTTTTCACCTCATCATTCACTGAGGTGATCATTTTCGTTGTGCCCAAGATTTTCGCCCCGCCGCAGTGCTTGAACCACAGCGCCACTGTCCTGAAAATGGTTGCCTGACTGTTCCAAATGCCCGCTTCGAGGGATCTACGATAAGCTTGTAAAGCTGTGACAAGAGAAGTCGAATGCTCGTTATAGACTCTAGCAGATTCTTCGCGATCGTTCAACACCTGTCTTTCGAGAGGCACACAACGCGCGTTCAAAGCACAATATTCTTGATATAATTCGTTGTAAATCTTCGAACCTTTCTTTCTCTTTTGGAGATCGGCAGCCTTGGCTCCTCGCTCACTTTTCAGACGACTGAGCTCGTATTCATTGTTTCTGCGTAACTTCTCAGATCGAGCCCATTCAGGAGAGTGAATTCGTTCTTCTAGTTGTTCGTACAAGGAATCACTGAACTGTGCTAGACGGTGATGAGATCGGCTGAGAAGTCGAAGCACTGTCACTGGATGGACACCGTCCTTCGTGTAAAGCACTCGATTACGACGAGAGCCATCTGCAAGTCGTTTCTTTTTCGATTGTTCATATCCGTTTTCCAAATCGCCGACGTACGTTTGCGTCATTCCGTTGACACTATTGCAGAGCCTATCTAAAATAGTCTTGCTTGACTCTGTGCGTGAAATCGCTTGCCATTTTGAAAGCAGACAAAGTAACTCGTAATATCGCGCATCCGGATGGAACATTGAAGCTCCTTCCGGCTGCTCAAGCTTCATTAGACGCAGCATAGAATCTACGGTAGCGATCGCTAATTCGTTCTTACCTTCAGCCCAGAGTAATTTTGCCTCCTCAACGCGCCATGGAGCCGCTTTGTCGGTGATCAGACCTGGCAAGGATGATGAACGATCTGAGTGACTTGCAATCATTCGCATGTTCCGAATCGCTTGCACGCCCTCCGTGATATGACCGTCCTTACGAGCCAATATCGAAGTTCTCGTCAAATTTTGCGCGAGGTAGTCGTCCAGTTTTGCCATCTGTAGTATAATTCTCTGCAGCGCAAGCGAAGGCTCGACAAGTTTGAACGGCACATTCTCAAGAATTCGTGCGTTCCATCTATTCATCAGACTCAACTTTGCCTCCTCGTAAGAAGTGACATCCGTAGCGGCAAAATGTCGCCAAAGTCGAGCTGCATCTGAAACATCATCTAGCATTCGCATTCGCATGATGGTCATGTTCATAACATTTGCAGATTCGGCGCCCACGTTCACAGCTTTGTGAAGAAGCTCAGCACGCGATCGAGTGGTCTCGTACATGGCAAACTCTGAATCACCTCTGTCGAGCGCCCGAAGCGAAGAATACAAACTTTGATTGAACGTAAAAGATGTATCGTCGTGCGAATGTACAAGGGCAGAGGGCAGAGACCACTGCCCAGCTCGCCATGCAGCCTCAAACTGCAAGTCCTTAAACTGCGGAGAAGCCAATTCGTCATCCAAAAATGAGTTTGAATATGCGCGCAGAAGGTGCAAACAGCCGAGTTGCCGTAAAGACTTTAGTATGGGAAGACGATCAACCTTGGTTTCCATGTTGCCACTCAATAAATCGTAACCGGCGAGGGCTCTGTCCCATTGCCCTTCGTGCTCGCTCAGGTGCAATTGCAAATCAAGAGAATTTGAGCGCATCAAGCCGTAAATACCATCAGGCTCGGATAGCTTTGACTGCGCATCAAGCAGTAACGAAAGATAACGTGGAGTGTTGTCGGACATATGCTCGCGAGGATCAACCTGATGCAAGGCGACACTTCCACCTTTTTCCTCCAACCAGTACTCAATTAGAAGCATGGTCATCAGAGGTGCGTTTGATTCATTCGCAGCCTGTGCGACATCGAGATAGTCAACATCCACCCAGTACGCTTTTTTCCATCTATATTCCTTGGGATGAGCATTCTTGCACATGTTAACGTACTCCTGTCGAAGTTCTTCAAGAGCTTTTAACACAGTCTGCGCAGCTCTTCTGCTGGTCGGACCCGCAGAACGATTTGCGAGGCACATTGCGATACCACGACTCAGCTCGTTGTGTAGATTTGGTGACACTTCGCAAAGTTTTCGAGCCTTCGCAAGGAACAAAATAGTTGCCGGGAAAACCATATCCGCCAACATGACGTCACCACCACGTACCAGGGGCTGCATGATCTTCAAAAGGCCCATGTCGGAGATGCTCACCAAGTGATGTGTCAAGGTGCATATCCAGTCATCGTACGTTGAATTCGGTATCCATAGACGCGCATCATCAGTTGCAAATAAATCGCTCATCATTGGCGGTGACGCAGCTTTAGGAACCACTTTGGGAACCGCGCTGCCAGTCTTTGCGTTCAATAAGAAAGGTTTAAGATATGCCTGTTCAACGAAAGCGGGCAATGACTTGAGGCTTTTCTGCACGATTTCTACTGCCAATAAACATCGGATCATGTCCGCTGCGGCGCTGACAGTCGTGTAAGATGGCGAGCATAGCAGATCAATCAAGTGTGCCAAAACCTTGGGAACCAATGTCGTAACAACAGTCCCTGAGGTACCTTGTACGACAGGAGGAATAAAGGCGATCGAGTTCGGTCTTAGCGGACCAAGAGACGACAGAAGCTCCGCCGCCGTTGCAAAAAGCTCTTTGTCACCAAGCTGTGCCACAAGCCTCGCATATTGCCACACATGTTCTGGGATTGGCGATTTCACATCGCTCCGACACAATGCCACGAGAGTGCTTTTGTACTGTAAAGCTTCGAAGCCTCCAGAGCGAAGTGCAATTTTGCGGATATTTGCAGGCAGTGAAGATGCAGTAGTGATGAGCGCTTTGAAGCGCACATCTATTCCTGGACTCTGAAATCGAGACTGTAGAGCTTTCTTAACGGTTCCAAGCTGCGGCAAGTCTGGTAATGGGGGTAAAATACTCAGATCGTGCTGCATGCACGAAGGAGCTTGCTCAACAAACTGCTCGAGGATGGCCACAGCCTTTTGTCTTTGACTTGTTGATGTTGATTGCGACTCGATAACCGAGGTCAACGTCAACACAATTGGCATGATCATTTTCTTCACTGTCGACTGATACGCGCACATGTTGTCATTTGGCTCCTCCTTCAAAAGATGATATACACTTTGTATGATGTCTTCCAAGATTTCAAGACAATCCATGCCCACTGTTTTATCGCCAATGTATGGAAGCGTCATGAAGCACGCATATCGAATCGTTGATGCTACACGGACTATACCTCTCGCCCATTGAATAAGTATACGCAAAGACGAAAGAGCCTTCGGGCGATGTCTAGGTGAAACAAACTTATCAATCGAAGCGTGCACGTGCAGCATGCACTGAAAACATGCCTCAAGATCGACTCGTAAGAGTGCTTCTTTGCCTTGAAAGCACTCTGACAAAATTGTAGTCACGTCACCCGGAGTTCTGCACGGTGGTGGAACGTCCTGATGCTTCAACCCCGGAACGGCTACGAGTGAGAACATCTCCATCAGCGTTTTCAACCTAACTGCTTCACTATTCACTTCTTCGCGCCCTGCCGGTGTTAGTAACTCAAGTGCAAACGTACGGTGCGGAATGACTAATGTGAAGAAGTACGCTTCGATGAGATGCCAGTGCGAAACTAGGATGGTTTCTAGCGTCGAGTCGCATGTGGCTGCTAGTAATTTCAATTCATCCAGTTCCTTTTCGATAATAAGTGGTGGAATGAGGCAGCTCTTCATGTGATCTGCTACATCGCGCTTTGTCGATGCCGAAGATAGACCAAGTAACTCTGGAATCTTGAATAGCATAGTGAATGGCATGCGCGATTGAACCCACATATAACCAATCGATCGTTTATGGTAAGCGATGAATGAAGCGATTGAGTCGTGTCCGCAGGCCGTAGACATGTACTTCACGGCATTCATAGTACACTCGTAGACACTCACATCTTGTCTAGCACTATGATAGATGAGCATAAACAAGCACCAGGGCTCTAGGATTCGTGACGCAACTCCAAATGCCGCTATGGTGTGCAAACTAGAAAACTCAAGTTCCTTGTCCACTATATCATCCATTGGTGCTATTTCTATCTTTCTTGGCTCCACCCAACGAAACTTGATGACCAAGTTTGGAATGACGTTTTTCTCAAAAATATCAATGTGATCTGCTTCCTCAAAAAAGTCCAGAACCGATGCCATCGAGAACCCAGCGCAAATTCGCACCGAGTAGCTCGCATCGCTCATCAACTGCAACAAACAAGGCCCGAAACGCGGCTGGAAATAGTCCAGATTGAGCCTGCATAAGCTCAAAATACATTCTGCCAGACCAGCGCGAGCTCTAGAGCTCCTTAGCGCAAGTGGATAGCCAGCTTCATCGATACCCGCCGCATCGTACACTAGTCTTGCCACACATTCAAATGTGTTACTAGGTATGATCGCTTCCGATGGATCAGAAGTGAGTGAGCGCAAACCGTCTGACAAACAGTGTATTTGACGTATCAACCAAGATCGTGCAGACGACGTCAGCCCGGCGTGTTCATCCAGGTTTAATTGACCGCGTGCCACAGCCTCCAAGACTGGGAAAATATTTTCAAGCAAGAATTCAGTATCTGGTGCACCGAGAGAACGAATCACCGCTTCCGCGATATCTTGCGATATACCAATACCGCATTCCCCACGAGGAGGAGCGTCATCTGGCGGCACCGCGCTGAGCAATAGATTTGAAAGTGCTCTTGTCGATGTCTCTCGCATCAATGGCAAGAAAGACTCTAAACATCGTAAAATGACTCTAATTGTACGTTCGCCAGCTGCAATTGAGTTTTCAAGATCAGACCCTCCATATGAAGTGGTTGGTTGTTGGGACGAATGTGAACGTTCATTCACGTCTGGCATGTCAAAATCTAAATCCTCATCATCGAATTGATGCGATGCTCGGGAATTCGCTACTGGAGTCTTCGCTCGCATAGCATTTTCAATCAACTTGATAACGTTCTTGGCCAGTTTGCGAAGAGATGAGACTACTTCATGCGATACGTGTCCAATATTTGCATCGAAACCGCCTGCACTTTGAATCCGTTGAATTGCAGCCGCCATGAGCGTCAACGAGTCTAGTGACGTACTTTTTGCAGATATCAGTACATCGACGTCGTATTTCAGCACACCAAGGATAGCTGAGCAAATTTTACTCATCATCGAGCCACCCCCGCTACCCCAAAAGGCGTTCGGTGCAGATTTGGATGCTTGTCCAACCGCGAAGCTGGTTGCGATGACACCTAGGGCTACTGTGCACAGTCTAATTGTGTCATCGGGTTTCGTCGTCTCTGCTAACGCGCGCTCGATGCGAGCCGCTCCGATCCCATGAATATCGGGGTCGATACTAATCTGGTTCGCAAAGACTGTGGTCTTCTCGTCATCTGCTCGCTCAGCTAACTCATACCTATGCATAACTTTGTAACATGTGTAAGGCTTTGTCAACATACGAACCCGACTAGTATGGTACAAGAACTGTTCGCAGGGTTCGTCCAAGATCTCCAGCCAAATGCGATCTTGAGTCGCCTCGATCCAACACTGATGAGAGCCGGCCATAAGAGAGTTTTGAAACGCCGATTGAACCCGAGAAAGTGCTAAATCGCTAGAAGAAACTACATTTGCACGCCTTCCGTAGAAAGATATTTTCTCGTCGTGCTTGTATAAGAGACCTCTCAATACCCAGTCGAAATACTGTTCATAAGTGCGCCCTGAAAGAATTTGATCGCACATGCCAAGTGACGCTACTGTTCCAACAAGTTCTAACGCGGCGGATGTGGGCACATCCGCGAAATCAAATACATTTAGAGTCCAAAATGGTTGGCCCAGAGACGAGGCCGGAACTAGTCGCCGACTTATTAACACCGAACATAGCAAGAGGCACTCATCTACGATCCGCAAGTCTGAAACATGCGCTGGTAACCAGTAGAGCAAACAGTTCAGGACCTCTCCCCAGATGGGAGCGCCTCCCTGCACCCGATGCCCAATTTCTTGCAGCGCTCTTATCAACCATAACACATGGGCCTGCGTCTTGATATCCGCCACACTTCCTTGAGAAAACGAGTCTGATAGACTTTTATTGATTAGACTCACGTATTCGTTGAAATCAGACGTTGGTATGGCGGCGCCGTGATTCTTCAAAAATATACACAACGCTGCCCCCCAACAGCCGCCGCCAGAGAGAAACTTTGACACTATACGTGAACATCGAGATTCCTCGCCGCGTGCACGTTTTGCCAAGTGCTCGTCATTACTAATATCATCTTCCATACCAGTGCGCAACTTGCTGACCACATCACCGTACAACTCAAAGAGGAATCTTTGAGGTAATTTAACTTCCAATCGCTCTGACGCACCGCCACTGATAAATCTATCGGAGCCCATCTCGCTGATCCTGCGCTCCAGCACGTCAGCAAGCACTTCAAATTGGGCTTTATTCACAGCATTCGCACTAATTTGCAACAAGCAGTATTTAATCAGCTCTTCGTGTAACTTTGAATCTCGAGCATTGCCTTTGAGTGCCCAAAGCAAGTATGGTTCGACGCTTTCATAAAGCTCAGTCATACGCGAACTGATATCTAGACCCACCCGGATAATAAAATTGTTCATGGCCGACATGATCATAGTAGACGTGCGCCCGTCTTCCTGCATGCCCCGAAAAATATTGCTAAAAACGTCCAAGAGCCCACTCACAGCATTTGAAGACAAATCAAATGGACAGTTTTGAATCAACAAGCAGAAAGCCGCCGCACTCCGATACTTCTCCTCTTTTTGCTCGCCGCTCAAGGTCTCAGTGCGCGAACGCGTCAACTGAGTTGCAAAAAACTCCATCAAATCTTCGAAGACGCTTTGCTTCGCTCTCGCGCAATACTCTGGAACGACGAGGAGGTTTGTACGCAGCACATGTACGTAGTCCACGGTGAAACTAGATTCTTCTTGCTGGAGTACAGAGAGTACGTGAGCGAATATTTTACCAGCACGTCGGATAAACGGTGTCGGATTTCCACTGAGCCTTCGACGTCCTTCCGCGACGGTGATACACTTTCTCAAGAGTGACGATGCGTTCTTGTCACACGAGCGATTTTCACCAAGCTCGAAAGAGACGCACGTCATGACAGAGCTAATCAATCCTGCCCATGTGTTCCTAACTTCACCCGTCCCTTTTGAATCGAACGATTTCGTCCCAGCGTCTAACTGATTGACAAAATCCGCGGATTGAAGATACAGCAGCAACTGTTTAATACCATCCTGTTGAAGACGCAAAAAAACAACTCAAACAACGCCGCGTTAGTTATCGGCCGTGCGCGAAAGGAAGAGCGTGAGCAGACTGAACGCGAGATTCGAACGACGCAAACGTTTACGTACCCGTCGTTTCCGCAGCTTATCACTTCTCAAGGACTCGTGAAGCGCCGTAAGGTCATCCATCGTGACGTGATGAAGATGTGCGACAGCTCAAATAACTCGGAACGCGACGCGCTACACGCGCCGAAGAAACCCGCCCGAACTCTCCCAGTCCCAACGTTCAAACGACGCTCAATGTGATCTAACGAAAAACTCATGCGCCAGCCAGACGTCGCGACTATCTCGCGGGCGGCGCGCTTTGAGGTATGTTGTTTTTCAGTCTCAGAGAGGAGCTATTTGATTTGAGCTATTGATTACAACCAAGGTCGCCAACCGCTCCATGAGACGGCCAAGACCTCGGGGTTTGTTGCCAATTCTAGTAAAGCTTCTACTTGTTCTTCTATGTCTCTACATTTCGTATCGTTCGTCTCAGAGCCGCCCAACACAGCACGCATGCTGTTCCAATACGGGCGGGATTTGTGTTTGGCCGAGCACTCCTGGAGTAAGATTGCCGTTGGATTGGCCAATTCTAATTTGCCGCAGGCGCGGGCTATCCTTTCTTCGGAGTGTGATGATGAAGATTTCTTACGAGTGCACAGCTCTTCTCGTTCCCAATCGATGAGTGGGTCACGCAGGAAAATGTCCATCACTCCTTTGAGCAACGTCGAGCCGTCATGCAAAGCCTTCATAGTCCTTGTCATGTCTGTTTCAAGCCAAGTTTTCGCATCCAACGGTTTCAAAGTATTGATTAGGATTGGAGTAGCTCTAAACGGCACTAATTCTGGAATAGGAAGCGCTGAAGCAGCGGTTCCGAACGCATAGCCAAAATCGATGTGCACCAACTCTCCCGACGACGTATCAAGTAGGATGTTCTCAAGGTGTCTGTCGCCGACCCCAGCAACGTAACCGCATATGCTTGAAGCTGCGAGAGAGACGGAAAATTGTTGTCGCATGATCACGAATGATTCAGCACTTCCTGAACAAGAGGAAAGCACATTACGCAGCGCATCGCGCGGCGCGGCATTTTGTCCAAGGCGACTCAGGATGGCCTGGCAGTCATCCTTTGAGGCTTTTCCCATTGCTTCGAGGTAATCAACGTAGCCGATATTATCGACTTGTTCGTCTCTCAAACGCTTACCCTTGTGTACTCCTAGAGCTTGTTCTTTGATCCACGTTTGATGCTGCGCGAATATATCTGCACCTTGACCACGCGCAGTCAATTTTAAAATGGTCGACGTGTTCGGAACAAATTCGAGAAGTCCTGAACGATTTGACAACGGCGCCACATGGAAAGTTCGAAGACGCAGTCGTCTTCCTCTCGACTCAGCGGATGAATTCAGTAGTCCATTCATAGCTCTATACAGCCTTTGTATCCTCTCATCCTGTCGAAGATCTTCACCGCCTTTTGCTATGAATTGATACTCACGCCCGTCGCTTCCGCGCAACGTTATTTTATTCGGACGTTGTTTGGAATCAAAGATTTGAACTTCGGGCGCGAAGCCAACCACCGAAACGTGTCGATCAACATCTGGCGGCGACATGAGAGCGTCGTATTGCCCAGGTATTTCTAACGTGACGTAATTTGTAGATAACGAATCAAAGTTTGTGAACCAAGTGGATAAATCACCGATGCGGAGTCTCGTCGCCTTTTCGAACTCTGCGCCAGCGCTCCCCCACGCGATGACGATTTCGTTCTCGGCACGCTTGATAATCTCTGCAACGCTTGTAGAATTTTCCGCCGAATCCAGATGTTTGTCGAGCAAGTTCGACGCAATATTTGTGAAATTCGCATTCAAAGGTCCGATCAACGGGTCTGTCGTGTTTGCGACATCCAACTTCATGGCTGCGATGAGCTTTGCGACGAGATGACTTTCTCTTTGGCGTTCGCGTAGCTCTATTTGCTGTCGCCACCATTTTAGACGATTCAGTGGCGAATCTAGAAGTTCGATCGCTCTGTTGAATCCCTCGTGTATCGAAGAATGAAGTGCGCGCTCCATGCGATGGCTCACTGCGTCGTCCATATCTTCTTTGGTGAGGTTGAAATGCGGACGCACGGCGCCTGGATACCTAGAGACCAATTTTTGGACGAGAGGCGCGACGACGCCACGCGAGACCTCGTCTGAAAGCATGGACAGAATTTGCGGTATCCAATCCAAAAAGAGCCATGTTGGGATTCTCAATATCGCTTGGCTGTATTTTTGTACGTCAGCGATTGATACACTCGTTCTGAGCAACACCAGAAGACGAGGCAAAAGTTGACGAGCAGACGAAGAATTCTGCGTCCCGGAAATTTCCAACGCCTTAATGGCGCTGCGCATGAAGACGTCTGTAAGACTCGACTCCTGTTCTGGGTCGGCTGTGAACCAGCTGTTTAGGGATTCGGCGCATTCTACTGAGACAGTTTTAATCGAGTTTTCACCTCTAAGCTGCTTTAGAGCCGTATCACAAAAATGAGCCAAGCGTAGCGAGGCATCCATTTCGTGCGCAGGGGCGTTGTTCAGGTTTGCTTCTCGTATAGCGTCCATGTAGCGGTTGACCGCTTGAATACCATAATTCGTACTGTCAGCTTGGTTTGCGTACGCGAGCTGCTCGCTCATCCGACCTTCGAGAATCATACAGCTCAAATTGTCGTCTCCTCGCCATTTCTGCTCTTCGCGTTGCGCTTGACACATTTCTAATGCCTTGCGAACGGCATTCTCAGATCCACTAGAAAGTTTTAATTTGAACAGAGCCTCGTAAAGTTTCCAAGAGTCGGCGTCGTTCGACTGACCTACCATTTCTATGTAGCTCCGTAACATTTTCTGAGAGAGTAAAACTTGACCAACCTGTCTGAGACCTTCCGCCGCATTCAAATACAAATTTGTGCGCATCGTTCTTATCCGCTCTGTGTGTAACTCGGGAATCTCGCCAGATATGACACTCAATAACTTCGATCTGAACGTCACGACGCGTTCCCAAACCTCTGATGTATCACACCTGGCAGATGGCCAACGTCGCGACCATTTATACTTGAGTCTCTCAACCATCTTGTCCACTTCGGCGACGCTCGCATGATTTGAAACTTGCACATTTTTCATCTCGGTGAGAATTTTCAAAGTTTCATCCACTTCAACTGCTGGTTGCAGCACTTGAATTAATTTTCGTCGTATTGCGATTGAAGACGGATGTGTTTGAACCCATTGCCCTATGAATTCATCAAACACGTGTGAGAGAAGACGCTTGGTTTCATCTCTTTTGTCTTCACAAATAGTGTGTAGAGCCAACTCAAGGTGCACGCTCTTCAACAATTTGCTTGACGAAGACTCGTGAGATATCAAATTCTCCAGCCAAGAGCTCCAATCAACGAGTGGTTGTCTAATGGCGACGCGCACCGCGGAGGATAACGCAGCTCCTCCGGAAGCTTCGCCTGGGATGATGCAATCAAAAATATCCAACATGTCAAGGTTCACGGGCTCAGTCCTCGTGCTGGCGAGTTCCTCTTCCAATGCGCCCCACTCGCCGAGTTTCTCGGCGCATGCAAAGTATTCCCGCTTCCAGAAATCTTGCTCCTGTTGGGATCGTTCGGTCTTGTCAGATAAAAGCGCCTTGTAACTAGAAAAGGCACTCTGCAGGTTACCAGACATCTCTTGGCGAATGGCTGTCAGAGTATCGTTCTGATACGGAAAAGCATGCACAAAAGCGAGGAGTGCTGCATCATCTTGACCAGTCGACTTACAAAGTCGTGCAAGCGCGCACCACTCATCAGTTGATTGCTCTCCGGAGTTTATCAACGCATCCATTGCAACAATTCCACTCGAAAGATTGTTGCTCGATAGAGACAATCGCACGACATGTTCCGCTGGAACTTTTGCCTCTGGGATCACCTCGCAGAGACCAAGTAAGAAACGAACAAGCGAACCGTCTCGACCTTCTATTTGCTTGGCAAATTGTTTGAATGGTTCAGCCAAGATTTTTGCAGTTTCCGACGTTGATTCTTCTGAGCGTTTTGCATCGCGTTGAAGAAAATCGAATTCCTCACGTGCCGATCGTGAAAGTTCCACTAGCAGGGCGCATGCGAAAGTTGAATCACCCTCTGCCACCAGTAGAAGCGGCGACATGAGTTCTCTTAGAGATAGTTTCACGTCCGGAAGATCCCCAGTACGATACAACCGAGTCAGTTTTATCGTCGCTTTCTGCTCATCCCTAATGAATTTTTCCAGCTTTTCCTGATTCAGCGGCGCACTCATTGCTTGCCCGATACCTTGTGTTGCGTTTGCATCTGAGTAAGGCTTGACACCAGCCTTGGACAATCTCAACGATGGCATTTGGTCGGATTGCCTCGCTACAATCAATGGGTCGACGAGATGCTGCGTTTTCTTAAGAATCAATGTACGTAACTCGAGTTCTCCTGCTTCATCAATGTTGTTCTCCCCTTGTACCGCTGAGAACAAGGGGAGCATTGTACGCGTCACACGTTTACGACGTGTATTGACATTGGCAGATGCAAACGTACACTCAGAGAGGTCGTTCTCAATCAACGGGGCACCATTCGCGGGGTTCATATCCTGTACTGCATACAGCAAGCGACAAGCGGCGGGGAGCCACAAGCCTTCCATGGACTTACTCGGCACGAGATGCAAAATGCCGTGAAATCGGTTTGCCAAGTTATCAGAAGCCAGGCGGCGATTCCAAAATCGTATGGCATTTTCCCGGTTCTGTTGACTGATTTGATCCGCTAGGCAACGCAGCAGTGGATTTCGTACACTTGGTTCATCCATGAGTTCTGGATAAATTTCACCTACGGCGATGCACATGTGAGCATGCGCGTCTCGCACGTTGACAACGCTTTCGCTGTCGACGCACTTGTCCGATTCGCGTAATGCCGCTTTCCAAAGCTGCACATCGTCCCTTTTCTTCTTACTCTTTTTGCTCGCCTCGAGGCCACGAGTCAATGCAGAAAAGACGAGCTCCATTGTCTGTGCATCCTTCTGTTTAATCAATAATGGAACAAAAGGAAGCATGCGTTCACAAGTTGACTTTGCGATATCGCTGCTATGTTCTTTTGTAAGGATTGTCAAAGCAACGTACTTTGGTTCACCATGGACCTTGTCTAGGAGTGAGTGCACCTGCGGGGCAAAGCCAGCCTCGTGGACAAACTTTGGACAGTGATGTGTGAGCCTATCTAAAACGTCCAAGAAAACGTCAAACGTGCCAGTTTTGAATAGAACCTTCAAATTTTCACATATGACATTCGGCGAGAAGGCGGCATGCCCTCTTGCCGTAGCCATGATTTTCCCAAGGAGCGACGCCGCAGCCGAGTTCAGCTTTCTACCACTCGTGGCGTTTGGACGCATCAAACAAGACATGATACCAGATACCAGAGGCACTGAAATTGGTGTCCCTAATGGGACGCCTTCGGTAGAAATGACTGCCACTGAGTCGTCCAAGATGGCAATCACTTTGTTCTGTAAGAGTGTACCGAGCAGCTGTATCATCGTCATCTGCTTATATTTTGCATCTTTCTCATGGCTCGTCAAATATGCATGAATACAATCAAACACGGTTTGAAATATATGCGACGATTTAGAGCCTGAGTAAACCATCCCTTCACGCAATCGAACGAAAAATTGCGACATCAACTTCACGTTTTCAATCATCACGGTTGCGCCGTCACTTGGTGCATTTTTCAAAGTCATTTCAAAAAGCTCAAGTAGGCATGGTTTTGCATCCTCGAAAGAAGAAGTCCATAGCTGGTCTGCACTGAAAGCCACCACTAGCGCTTCTCTTAGCGGCGTTGAGATGACTCTGTCGCTCGCCTTTGTGATATCAGTCAATGCAGTCAAAGTGGCAACCATTAATTCTGGATGCGCCACAAGAAGCGACGGAGATGTCGCGATAGATGTCATTTGCACGTCACCATCCGTCGCAGAGAAGACGTGATTCAGTCGAAGTATCGCTTTTACTATCAACAACTTGATTTTTGGCGATAGATCAGGAGACTGTAGCAAGATGCACACCGAATTCAGTATGTGTAACTGTGGAGAGCCGCTCTGAACCTCGCCTGTCAGACCATGCTCGATGGTGAACTTTAAAATTTTGAAGAGTGAATCGCACACTGGCGATGCCTCCAAACCGTCACGGGGAAGCGCCTTAGTTGATTTTTCATCACTGGTGATTCCATCAGATGCCGATATCGTCGGCTTCTCAGCGGCTTGGTCTGATGTACCAAGTGTTGCATGCAATGCCGCTATAGTAGACGACAACGTGAAAGAGACATTCTTTCGCTCTTTATCACTCGTGTTCGTTTGTAAATCTTGCGACGATGACGCGGACCGATCGAATTCTGGATCAAGTTTTTCCAGACGATTCGTCAGATTATTCCAGTGAGTTGGCGACATGTCGAAAATTCTCGCATAGAATTTTACGTCCGTCTGTGTACACACCAAGAGGGCGGCAAAAGTGGAGAACGCAAGCTGCAGGATGTGCACTGCAATCTTCTCTTCACCCAATCGAGCATGTTTCGCGACACCCAAACCAGCAAGTTCACTCATGACAGTCTTGGATATCGTAGCATTGAATTTTGGAATCGCAGACGTGACTGCAGAAACGCTGTCCTTGCTACATCGGGCGTACAACTCGCGAGTGAGCAGAAGATTTCTGATGCGAACGAGTAATTCTCCCTCATCGGGTGCACGCGTAAAATCTGCCAGAATGGCACTCGCGTTCTTTGCGTAAAAGGCAGCGATGTCCTCCGGACTCAATCGCGACAAGACTTCAGGTAGCACCGTTTCCACACTGAGAAGTCTTGTTTCAAATGGCTTCATGGCGTTTGCAGTCAAATCCCAAATGCACTGGGTCAGTGCTGAATCGATACGCGAGTCTTTATCGCGCAATAAGGAATGAACATCTGCTACGTTGCAAAACGGAAGAGTTGTAGCCAAAATCGACGGCACTTGACATATTTTGAACGCTTGTCTGAACGCTTTGATTGTAGATGGAAACCGTTTGCTGAATTCAGCAGGCGTGCAGCGCTCCTGTGTCGGTAAATTTTTCAGCAAGTTTTCCAGAGTTTTTATCAGTCGCTCTCTCAAATGCAGAGGTATGTCACATCCTTTAAGTACTTCGGCAATCAAAGTGAGGGCGTCCAAATGCGAACTCAGTGCTATGTGATCGCCTCTAACACACATGATAAGACCAGCAAAGATGGCATCATCTTCGTCGGAGAACAATTCACTCTTCTGACTGAGTCCAGAATCAAGGGCGACCATCTTACTCACTAGGCCTAAAAACCTCTTGTGTGCAGCATCTTTGACATCGGAGGATGATCGTGATACGGAGCCGTCAAAGAGAAAGCGTAAGCTATCTGAGTTCTTCTTGGCCGTATTGAGTAGGATCTTCGCGCCACGATCATCTCCTTTGGGCACCTTTGAAATGACCAGATCGAGTACACCTGCGATTAGGTCACTTGCAATTACTCCACCAGACGTTTCCATATCTTTTCCGGCGACCGCAAACAATCGTTCGGCGTAATCTCCAAACTGGTATTTGCATGCGCGTAGAATGCAGTCTTTGTGATTCCGATAGAACTCCTCTCCGTGCTTGTCTTCGTACGCTAAAGAGTTTTGATCTATAAGAAGGTCCAGGAGTGACTCTGGTTTCATATTGAGGTGAAGACAAAGCTGTATCATCATTTTACTAACCAAGACTTGTGGTGGACTCGCACGGTGACTTTGACGGTAGACTGCATTAACCATGCGATGCGTCAAATTTTGTGCGGACAAATCGCCCTCTTTTGGCAGTATCTTCTTCAACATTGACACATTCGCCAGTTCGCGATACCCTTCGGCAAGTTTCTTCGACGCTAGACATCCCTCGGTGGTCTCGAGATCTGCTAAACCGAGATCAAAATCTTTTGAAATCGCCTCTTTCAGACAGTTTTTCGTGGTTTCAAAAACTCGAGACGTGAATGATGTGACGTTCTTGTCTGACAACGAGCGCAACAATTTTGCGCCAAATGACATTAGCGATTTTGATCTGGCATGTACAGAAACGCTTTCTCCCATGAGATGCGGCGCGAAAATAGCGAGCGTAACCAGTTTACCGACCATCAATTCATCGTCTTGATTGATAATCACAGTGAGCAAATCATCTTTTTCGCCGTCGCTAAGATTTGCGTTCAGGATGCTATCCATCAGGAGAAGGATCTCTTGCACCAACTCACTGCTCACGTTGCAATTGTCTGACTCTGCTGCGACGCGTAGTAAATATTCTCTCATGGCTTGGAAATGTGTCTTTCGCGAAGACTCAAACAACTTCGACCCTCCGTGTCCTGAGTTGACTATCCAGCGCGACCACTGCGTGACGGCGACAAATTTCTTCAACGCCACTTCACTGAGCGGATGAACGGCGCTCGGAACTGACGAGTCAATGTGACAAGCTACAAAAGTTGTATGGTGCATCATCCATTTACCAACGTCCGAAATAGCACCTGGGGCTATCGAGTTGAACGCAAGCTGCCCCTCACGCCTGACAAACTCATCAATACTCATGCTCGCCTGTAGTAGAGTCATGCACAAGTCTTCGATGACAGGTAGTGTTGACGTATCAGTGAGCGATTGCATGTGTTTATGAATGATTTCCATTACCTCCCTTATGAGAATCGCCATGGGAACGTCAGAACCTCGACCTGACGAGGGTGCCGATATTTCACGTTCGCTTGAACGCACCAAGCTACGAAACACCACTTGAGAAATCTCGAGAGCGTAGGCTTTCACAAGTTCACGGTTCTTCTCAACGTGTCCTAGACACTTGCGAACTGCGGCGATCGCTCCAAGTCTATGGGCTACTCTTGCATGACTCATCAATCCATAAAGTGTACGAAATATGTATTTATGATTCACACAATGATCGAAAGAGTGCCCGTCGGGAACGTATTTCAAACTCCATTCCAAAAGTTCCACGATGAGATTTGAGCACAAGTCACGAATCGCACCCGCTTTCGACGTGTTTGCCAATCCAGATATCATTGCATCAAATAAACAGAGAGTCGTATCCAACTCGCGCGCTTGACTCTTCGCATACCACCGAGTCATCTGAAAAGATAGAGAATGGAACAGTTGCTGAGCGACGGGTTCAACATCTACAGCCAACTCAAGAATGATTGGGAACAACCTTTCGAATACAGAACGGTACTTGGACTCCGTTCTGGTAAAATCACCGGCGTTTGATGCAGGTCCTTGAGCACTTTTGCCGATGAGGAATACAGTGATACCATATATTCCCTCACATGCACTAATCTTCAACACACGATCGCGAGAATGCAGCGCCAAATGAGACAAGCGAGGCAAGAGTTTATCCAGCCACAATTTTGAAGATGAACGCACTAGACCGAATGGGACAGAGATTTTTGACTCAAATGACCACGGTGTGTTTGCGTGTTCCTCGGACAAAGCGCTCTTCTCCGGAACTAAACCATGCACCGCGCCGCCCATCATACCTAATATTTTGACTATTCGCGTGTATGTACCATCTGTGAAGAATGATTCCTCTTGCGCACCATCTCTCTTTCGTTTCCGATTGCGCCACAACGCTGCTGTATTTTGTTCGGCATCCGATGAGATCTCGTTAGTGGAGAATATTGGCTTCGTAGCGTCAATACTCTCTAGATATACATTCAAATGATGTGCGATCGAGGGGAAATATGGAGAAAGTTCGTCGAGGTGTTCTTCTTCGAGCCAGCCTTCGAGCGTGTCCAGAGCCACTTCTGCAGTAGGAGGATGTTGCAAACCAACCTCCAAAGCTCTTTTCAATGGAGAGACGAGCTCTACGACCGACAAGATGACACTTGGCATGGAAAGTAACAAACGCAGTATTGCCGCGAGCAATTCTCCAGAAAATCTGCGCGTGTCTTGCAGTACCTCTGTCAAGAACGATCGGAATAAAAGGATCACTTGCTCCTTTTCGGCAGCTCCACGTTGTGTAAAGTAAGAAGCTCGATCGGCTACGCGAAGGACTGTTCCAATCAATTTATAAAATCCTGAAATCGAACTGTTTGTGTTCGTTGCATCCATCAATTCGCTACACATGGGATTAACCCACGGAATCAATCCTTCCGCTGGAGATTCATCTATCACTTTCTGCGCCCATTCAATGAGTTGTAGAAATGTTTGCATGTCACCCAGATTCTCTGCACTCGCTTCATCGCCTAAACTCACCGCTGCGGCGACGTCATCATGCATCTTCTCCTCTTTGTCATCCACTGACGTGTGAACGTTGAGATTCAAAGTCTTGCACAAATTCAAGAGCTGAGTGATGAAGCAACTGTAAAATTCTCCCGCAACGTTATTCACATCAACTTCGCTATACGAATAATATTTCGACTTGTCGACGGATCCACCATTTAGATGAGTCCAGATTACGACGTAACGCGGCCACATTGGTACAGGCGGAGCAGCGTGCAGCACCGCGTCGATTGGATCTGGTGGCGAAACGCGTAGAGTCAAAGCTAATAAACTGCTTCCAACGCGATCTAAAAACGTTTTCAGTGCGCAGCCATGCGATGATAAGGCTACGAAAAGTCCCATGATAGCATCTTCAATGAACGATTTTCTTTTCAGAGCTTCAAATGCGTACTGTTCCCAAGTCCATTCGACCAAGGTGGCCAAGGTCTCCATGAGCGTACTGTCAATGAACACTTTCGGCAGACGCAGCAAATCACTGTAGGCGGATATCAAGCCCACTTGCCTTTCAATGCTTTCAAAACGAGCCATGAATTCATTTGCGCCGTCTTTAAATTTGATGTATAGTGTCAGTCTGCTGAGTCTTCCCATGTATGAGCTCACGATTGCTTCTTTGTCAGGAAGCAACTGCAACGCCGGTTGAGTGAATTTTCCCAGAGCTCGAATGCATGCTGTTTTCGTTCTTTGCGGAGATTCCACGTCGTCTAATGTACTGATCACATCCTTCAGAATCAACTCGAGTGAATGTGCGCGAACCTCATCTTTTGAGAACGCATCGTTACCGAACGCGTCAGCCAAGGCTGGGAGCAAGCTATCGAACGCTTCACAAGCGCATCGAGACACATCCTTGTTTTTTTCGCCGCGCATGTTCAGTACTTTTTCGAACATCATCGCTGCGATTGTAACAAGCTCGTGTCTGAGAGTCTTTGCGTGCGCAGAAAGTAAGCTCAACGCCGCTTTCACAACGTCTATCCTCAGACGGGCGAGAGGTATCGAAAGAACGTGGCCCAGAATGCGCACCACTCGAGCGTGAATAGCTCGGTCTTCTTTCGCGTATACCCGCAGCGCAGATGAAATTGCGTCTATAGCGCTCGACATGAGGACTGCCTCTTTTCGAACGTCGTCCTCTTCGTCTAAAGCTGCATCTAAAATTCTGCACGCAGAAATCAACAGCCACGTAACCGTCGGAACGTCTGATATCGCTTCGTCATCCGCGAGCGCCAAACCTCTCGAGTGCAATCCGACGTGTATCGCACCGAGCAAACGAAGTATCAATCCCCGCACCGTTTTCGTGCTCCCCGTCGCGCGCTCGTAGTCCCTCCGAAGCATCTTCGCGTGCGCTCTGAGTTTATCCGATTCCAACTCTCTCGTTCCGTACGTCGTCGCAGCCATCATCAACCGCAGCGCCGAAGCCTTGACCGAGTTTGATCCATCTCTTCTAAAAGTAGCCGACGCCGTCTCGAAACAATCCAACACGCTATTCGCACCGACGCTATCCACGAACGCGTCTCCCATCCGCGTCACGCACTCCGCCGCGCACTCCAAAGCCTTGGTCCGTCCGCCCGCGTACTCTCGTCCGCGTCTCCCATCCGTGGTTCGCACGTACGCCAACAACCCCTTTTCGCGGTTAAACACAACCCTCCCTCGCGCGCAGAGTTCATCTTTCGTCATCGTCTCGCACGATTCCTATCACACGCCGCGTTCGTCGCGTCCCGTCGTTCGTCAGTCGCCACGGAAACGAAATCCAAATCAAAATCAAAATCAACAGGTCGTTACGCGCCGCGTTCCGTCGACGCACCCGTATCTCCGTCGCCGTCCCGGCGGCGTGCGACGCCAGCGCATCGCTCGACGCGTCGGAGAGCAAACGCGCGAGGAGCGCCGCGAGATCCGACCCGCGCTCCATCGGTGGTTCACGGCTCGAGCGTCGGCATCGGCATCGGCATCGGCGTCAGCCGTGAGTGCCAAGTTTTGAAGACTCGACGCGACAGACGACAGACGACGACTCGACGTTTCGATTTCGAACTCGCGCGCACCCGACGCGGGAGAAGGAAAATGTCAGACGCGCGAAGCGCCGCGGGGGAGACGAGCGGGAGCGCGCGCGACGCCACGGCGATCGCGCCGAACCAGCGGCGAGGAGGGTTTCGCTCGCTCGCGAGGGCGCTGACGAACCGACGACGGTTGGGCGCGGATGGGACTGGAGCGACGGAGACGACGTTGCCGAGCGGTGGCGATGCGAATGCGAACTCTGGGGCGAAGACGAGCAAGGAGGACTTAGGACGGGCGACGTGGACGTTTTTACACACGTTCGCGGCGCAGTTTCCGGATGAACCGACCAAGAGGCAGGAGAGGGACGCGAGAGAGTTGATTATGATTCTCACGCGCATGTACCCGTGCGGCGAGTGCGCGCAACATTTCGCCGAGATTGTGAGGAATAATCCGCCGGATTGCTCTTCGGGGTTGGGTTTGCAGCGATGGATGTGTGCGGCGCACAATGAGGTGAACGAGTCTTTGGGTAAACCGCGGTTCGATTGCTCGAGGATCGACGAGAGGTGGAGCACGTTGGACTGCGAGGACGACGAAGGAGGCGCTTCGGGTTGCACTTTGGAGGGAAGGAGGAAAAAAGTGATGAGCATGCGATGAAGAGACGAAGAAGAAAATTAGATGCGTTGTTCTCGCGACCTTGTGATAGATCAATATGACTCAGCTATTTACAAAAGTTCCTACTCTCTTGGTTTGGCGCGCTTTGCGCGCGCGCGAATTTCTGGCAAGTACGCCGCGAGCGGCTTACCCATGAGATCGAGCTTCACCGTCGGATTCTTACCACTGGAGACAGACTTACATCCGAGCTGTCTCGTGTAGTTTGTCAACTCTTTCATGTCGATGCGCAGCTGTTCCTGCAGTTCCCCGAGTTGGATCTTCCACTCATTCACTCGAAGCGCGATGAGAATCACCTGCAATCTGATGAGATCCCTCTTGTGCTTAGGCATGACAAACTGGCGGTAATCTCCGGTGGCGTCCTCCTCCATGTACTCCTCGATGATGGCTCGCTGAAGATCCGGGTCGACGTTGTCGGCGCTAGTGTACATGAACGGATGCGTCGGCTTGACTTGCGTCTCTCCGTCATCCGCGAGCGTGGATCTCGCCTCCTTGACGCGATCGCGCGGGAGTAGCTTGCACAAAGCATCACCGAAAGCGATGAGTTTTGCGCGTTCGTTGAGAACAGCCGAAGCGCCTCCCTTGAGCGTCTCAGCCAACGACACCGTCAACGATTCATACTTGCCATCTGTTTGCAATTTGTCCTTCTTTGCGGCGTCCAAGAGCTCCTTCCAGTGGAGCTTCGCAAAGAGCTGATAGCACGGCGTGGAGGTCACCGGGTAGGCGTCACTCGCCTCGGTGGCTTCGCCTTCGTGCGGCGGAATGTTTCTCGTCTTGCCAGCCTCGATGATGAGGTCGTTTCTGCTCTTGAGGTTGGCGGCGCCGTCCGCGATGTGCGTCTCCATCATCTGCGGCGATGCGATGGAGTCTTGGTCCATCTTTCGAGCGGCGTTAATTCTATTCACTTGCCTCTTACGCTTATCTGAAGCGAAAGCCTCGAGCTGCTTGGCGTTGATCGCCGCACGGACCGCCGGATCGTTCAAGTCGGCGTACTCGCTCTTCTTGTGCTCCGTGTAGTTGTACTTGTGCAACCGCGCCTCGAGATCAATCACCTTACCCCCCGCAATAGGGATGAGCTCCATGACGTATTCGCCATCTTTCCCACTCGACTTGCGCAGCCTCCCTATCATCTGTCTCGATCGATCGCCGTACTCTCTCTCGTACGTTCGGCCGACGCCGCTCAACGAGTGCGTGTAATTCTTCCCGACGTAGTCAACCCCATCCCCTTTCCCTCGCAAGATGATGTTATTCGCCCGAAACGGATCGTCCAAATCACGACGCACCAAATCCTCGTACCGTTCCCCGATCTCCTCCCGGTCCAACCCCGGTCTCGGCCGCCACGCCTCAAACGCCGTTCCGGGTTCCACCTCCCCGTTCGCCGCCGCTCTATTCCTCACCACGAACGGTCCGTCGTACGCCCCGGCATCGTCGTCCGAGTCGTACCCTTCCTCCCCGGCATCGATGATCCTCTCCCCTCGCCACTCAATCTTCACTCGTTTCGCCCCGACGCTCGCCAGCGCCTCTCGCGCCGTCGTCGGTTTCGCAGCGGGAGGAGCACTTTTTCCAGCAGCCGCCGGCATCGCGCGCGACGTCGTTCACCGCACCGCACCGCACCGCACCGGCGTATCGATCCGTCGAATCCGTCGAATCCGCACGCACGCTCTCTCTCTCTCACGCACGCACGCTCTCTCACGCGCGCGTCGCCCGTTCGTCGCGCGTCTCGCACTGTCGAGCGCTCTTCCGCGTCGTCGCCCGCGCCTTTGGCGTCCATCGCATCATTCATGCGCGCGAATCAATCAATCTACCGGGTAGGTATCGATACATTAATTAAATTTACACTGTTAGCCACCCACGCATCACCCGCACATCACCCTCGGACGACGACGACGACGGGTCACGACTCGCCGAGTCAACCGAGACACGCGCGCGCGCGACAAAAAATCCCGATCGACTTTTTCACAGAGCGGTGTGCGAGTGTGCGCGTGTATCACCGATCCACCGGTCGTGACTCGTGAAATGCACTCGCGATCGTGTCATCCGTGACGACCCGAGCGTCATCCACCCGACCCGAGCCGAGTTGAGCTGAGGTGGATGGATACGACGTCGTTCGCGGTACGCGCCGGGACGGGAGAGCGCGACGGTCGGGCGCGGACGGAGCCCGGTGCCCGCGCGCGCGACGACGATGATGATGATGACGACGTCCGCGATGTCGACGTCCTCGGTCGGGGTCGGACGCGGCGTGAAGACGACGACGGGTGGAACGCGGGAACGCGGTGCGGACGGACGAGCCGATGCGGTTCGACAGCTCTTCGGTGAACGCGGTCGCGGTGGTCGTGGTCGTCGTGGTCGTCGTCGTCGACTCGGCGCGATGGAGAACGGACATATGCGCGCGATGGTGTCGGAGAGCTCGTCTTCTCTGGAGAATCCGGACGAGACGCACGACGTGGTGGTGATTGGAAGCGGTATCGGTGGGCTCTCGTGCGGGGCGCTGTTGGCCAAGTACGGATACGACGTCAAGGTGTACGAGAGTCACTATCTCGCCGGTGGGTGCTGTCACATGTTTGATCATCGGGCGCCGGATGGGTCGTTGTATAAGTTTGAAGTCGGGCCGTCGATTTGGGAGGGGTTAGATCGGCCGACGGGGAATCCGTTGCGGATGGTTTTCGACGCGCTGGGGGAAACGGTGCCGGTGAAGACGTACGACGGGATATCGATGTGGACGCCGGAAGGGCACTGGAGGTTTCAGACTGGAGATGACGACGCGCCGGGTGGATTTTGTGATTTGTTGCGGGAAAAGGCGACGGACCCGGAGCTCGCCATCAAAGAGTGGAAGGCGCTCAAGGGAAGATTGGAACCGTTGTACGACGCGTTGGACGCGTGTCCGCTCACGGCGCTTCGTCAGGACGCCGGGCTTCTCGTGAGCACTGTCATCGCCATTCCGTTTTATCTCACTCATCCAAACGTGATGTTGGATATTCCGTATATTTTGGACTCTTTCCATAAATTATCGAGGCAATACGTCACCGAGCCGTTCCTCAAGCAGTGGATCGACATGCTCGCGTTTTTCAGTGGGTTCCCGGCTGAGGGGACGATGGGAGCGACGATGATTTATAGCATCCCGGGTTTCCATCGACCGGGTGCGTCGTTATGCGCGCCCGAGGGCGGTACTCAGGCGGTCGTGAACAAGCTTCAATACTGCCTCGAGAAGTTTGGTGGAGAGTTGCAGCTTAAGTCGCACGTGGAGGAAATCATCGTCGAAGACGGCGAGGCAAAGGGCGTTCGTCTTCGCAATGGCAAAGTCATCAAGGCGAATCACGCAGTCGTGTCAAACGCAACGATTTGGGACACGGTACCGATGCTTCCAGATGCCGATGAACTCACCGCCCAAGGACTCGACCGAGCCGTTGAATGGAAGGAGGAGATGTCTGAGATTCCGGCGCTCGGGAGCATCATGCACTTGTTCCTGGGAATCGATGCCACTGGCCTTCCAGATCTTGATCCGTCTCACCTGTGCGTGCTCGACTGGAACAGACCACTTGGCGACCCGCAAAACGTGATTACCATTTTTATTCCGACCGTTCTCGATCCAGAAGTGGCGCCGGAAGGTAAACACATCATCCACGTCTACACCGCGGGGAGCGAACCGTATGATATTTGGGAAGGTAAAGACAGAGGTAGCAAGGAATACAAGGATTTCAAGCGCGAACGCGCTGAAATCTTGTGGGATGCGATTGAGAGAATCATTCCAGACATTCGCAACCGCGTCGAAGTTGAAGTTTACGCTTCGCCGCAGACGCATCAGCGCTTCTTGAGACGCCATCGCGGTACTTACGGCCCGGCGTTGCCTGCCGGTGGGAACCTCTTTGGCTTTTTACCGCTTCCAGAGGTGCCTCAACCTGGTGTGCTCTCGCCAATTCCAAAGCTATTGCGATGCGGTGACTCTGTGTTCCCCGGTGTCGGTGTCCCTGCCGTGGCTGCCTCTGGCGCCATCGCCGCGTCGACTCTCGCCCCGCTCCCCAAGCATCTCGGCCTCATGTGGGACGTCAGCCAGACTCAAAACCAATTCTGGCGCGACGTCGGTGGTAGAGATAAGTGGCTTAACGATACTCCGGCGCCGTTCCGCCCCAAAACGGGCGGAGGTGCCGAATTTATGTCTCCCAACGCGCCCGGCTGGTATTCGGCTCCGCGCAAGACAAAGACAGTCGCCGCCATCGGCAAGGGCGGATTATCCGACTCGATCGAGGAGACCGTGGGATAGAGCGCGCACTATTATGCAGCCCTACCACCACTACGTGTGTATCATCACGTTTTTAAAGTTTGTATTAAGTAACACAGCGAGCGTTGTATCAAGCTGTATCAACTCTCCTCCTTCGTCGCGCGCCCGAGCGCTGTTCTGTCAACCGTTTGAAGAGAGGGCAAATGCGAACCACTCCCTCACCATTCGCCGCGCCGCGAACGACCGCGCGCGAACGACCATGGCGGCGCAGGCGCGCATGGTGGCGCGCGTGGGTACCTGCGGCATCCGCGATGTCACGTGTGAGGATTTACACGCGTTACGGCGCGAGTTTATCGTCCCACCCACGTCAGCACTGGTGCGTCAGCTTCGAAGCATCGTGAGAGACTCGAGAGATTTCCCGCTCGTGTACCTTCTAATCAACATCGTGAGCACAGTACCGGCCATGGCGCTCGCGCTCATCGCGGTGCAGCCGTCGCATTTGCTCGGGGCGGGGTATCTCGTGACGGTGTACGGGTTGTATCTTCGTCGATTTGTGCTGGCGTTGCACTACTCGACGCACTCGCCCGTCTTTAGACGGCAGGTTTTTATAGGGAGAGCGCTGAATGCGGTTGCCCCGTTAGTCTTAGCGCCTCTCTTTGGCATCCCGAGCGGAGTGTACACGCTCTATCACGCAGTCACGCAGCACCCAGAGAACAAACGTCGAGGAAAGGATTTGAGCTCAACGGCGGGGTATCAACGCGACAGTTGGTTGAGTTTCGTGGCGTACTGGGCGCGGTTCACCGCCGGGTCTTTCGTTGAGTTGCCGACGTACGCGATTGAAAAGAAGCGATATGGGCTTGCAATGCAGTGTGTCGTAGGATTTTGGGCGACGTACGCTGCGTATGCGCGCGTTGCCAGTGTGAATAGCGTAGCGGCGTTTTGGATTTTTGTCGCGCCACACATTGTGAGTTCCTTTACGCTCACGTTTAGAAGCTGGTCGCAGCACATGTTCGTCGATCCCGATAGTCCTCACTGCGAATATCGAATGTCGTACTGCGCTATCAACCATCCGGACAATCAGGTGACTTTCAACGACGGATACCACACGGTGCACCACGTAAACTCAAAGGTGCACTGGTCTGAACTACCAGAGAAATTCATCGAAACGCTCGAGGACTTTGCGAAGAATGA